>Ga0181465_100537_pt2 | contig 12797 bp, 9 predicted proteins | sample InSIn3gowninarea_FD_119076 | JGI IMG/M metagenome (GOLD analysis project Ga0181465, IMG submission 119076) | Clean room microbial communities from NASA Spacecraft Assembly Facility at Jet Propulsion Laboratory, Pasadena, California, USA -... ... | reverse complement strand
TCAGGGGGGTGGGGGGTGTGCTTCATATACTTCACATTGGCCTGCAGGTGAAGTCAGCTTCTGGAATAAAAAGTATTGCTGCGGCGACACGAGTGGATCCCCATGGACATTGTGGAGCAAAGGTTTTGCGGAGAAGACTGGACGCCGCAGGGCTGGGCTCGAGATGCCAGGAAGCCAGGATTGCAGGACTGCCAATCGACCCTTGGTAGCTGTGGCCATTCGTGTGCCCGCCGCGGGGGGGTTGGGCCTGCGCGGAACATCACCCCCCGGGCCCCCCTGACCAGCCAAGACTGGAGTCGTACTGGAACTGAGACGAGACGAGAGTCGAAAAAACGTGCTAGATTTCGCATTCGCATGGCCATGCCTCTAGACGATTTCCAAAGCTATGCAGTTGAAGGTTCGTTCACATTCCTCTGTTTGTCCATAGAACGTTGTTGACTTGGTTATAGATGGCCGCGTATGTCGACGCCTGGATTACTTGTCCGCCAAGGTGAGCCCAGCGTATTCACAAGGCCCTGTACACCCGTGACCATGCTGTATCACATCCTGCAGCTGACCTTGTAAAATTTTCGCGGGACGACATCGGAATGGTACACAGTACCAAGTGTACGTAGGTGTTCTCCAACCCCCAGACACGCAAGTACCAGTAACTTGGCTTTTAATCGGAAATAATAGCCAATCAATCGGGAAATGGTCGTCGTGGATTGCCGTATCGAGTGAAAAAATCCTTGCTCATCCCCCCAGCAAACTGCCCCACAAGTGGACCGTCTGCAATGCGTTTGGCTGGGCAAAGCGTGCTCCCCACATTTTGCCAGCCTGCTTCCCGCCGAGCACAATTGCACATGCCAGCACCTACTGTACCAATCCTACCAAGCGCTCATTCACTATTGTATTCAAATAGATGCCAGTATCATCATGCCTTGGTGTGTCCTCTTAGTCCATCGTAGTAATCTCGGTCCCTGTGAATCGGTATGCGCAATGTGGAATCATATCACAGTATGACAGAATAATCTCAAATGCACTAGAAGGTGCACCGTTTGTCAAAGCTATATGCAACCATGGAAGGCAAGCGTACGGGCCCCATCGATCGGACTAATTATCGGTCTGGTCTAGACAGTAGGAGTCTAGTACGGTATGAATAACTTCGGAGGACGGCAAACCTCGGTTTATCAGCGGCGCCAGTAGGAGGATTTTGAGCTCAAACGTCGCACCTCATCGTCCGAGACAAGATGAGATGCAGCCACTGATCACGAGGTGTGCCGTAAATCCGTGCTGAACTGCCATCGCACAAAGTAATACTGTAAAGTTGATATTCGCGGCGTTTAGTCCCACGGATGAGTTGGTACTCTGACAACCTCGGCATCCATTATTGGTCGTCATGTCATTTATATTTGTCTTGTGTTATTCTCGTAGAAATCAGCTGGAGATTGGGAACACATGTTCGACTCGTCTTGTGGCAACAGGACAGTCTCGGATTCTTCGTCCAATCGCTTTATTGTCGCGGGCGGTGGCACATGCATTTTCCTCGTTTATCAAAATGAGCAGCTGGGAAGTATTGAACCATCGGACACGCCGGCCGACAAGGAAAGCAATGTCGGGGAGGAAAGTAGCGCCTTGGTAAGAGACACATGGGGGTAGGGGGGTGAGATGGCGGCGGAATCGAGGAGTCCGCCATAGTACCAGGAAATGTATGAACCCACCACAACCACACATACCCTTACCTGCTCGAAAATTTCAATTTCTGCATCACCCCGGCTTCCAGCATGTGATATGTCGTCCCGAATATACGTGGAAGCACTTTTCTCATTTGAACATATTTGGAAGTGTATTGTCATTAGCAACGAAAATCTCATTCTTCTAGCACATGGCTTGTGGAGTCATTGCATGGTGATATTGGATGTCCCAATACCGAAATCCGACAATGACTCCATTAGGGCAGTTACCAAATTCCAGAATCGTCAAAAGATCTTTCTGACACCATGATATTATTGACTGTACCTAAGGGTACTCAAAATAAACCGAATCATTTTTGCAGTCTTCCCCGCTGAGTGGTCGGGCGTTCCATGTGCTCGGTGGTAGATCCCATGTGCACGTTACCATCACGATCAAAGTAATCGGTGTTGCGAAGCTTGGCCACGGCTGACTGGCGACTCGTTCCTGCTTTGGAATTATATCGCAATTGAGGCGGAGACCACCATTCCCGATCCGACCACATCTTTTATGCAGTGAATCAAACCTGAAAATTTCACACACTCCCTGGTGGCTATCTGTAACATCACATCACGAACCCCATCGTGCCTCTCGATAGCTCTAACGCTGTCGCGCGGCTACTCTGTAATATCAACCTCATTGTAGATGCAACATCACATCCGTCACATGTGCCAATATGCTGTCGGGTTCCATATGGCACTACGTTCGGATGGACATGGATGAATATGCGCGGAGCTGGAATTTCCATCTGCGCACTGGGAGAACAGGCATGGTGTGAATTACTTACAAGGATCCTATATCCAGAGATAGCTCGATTTCGAATAATGTCTTCTAAGCCGATGAGGAGCACAAGCACGACTCTCGTGACGAGATCTACATGGCCGAATTGAAGTGAAATGGGAAACAGTCGTCTGTTAAACTTCTCAGACACACCTGTGAATTCTGTGCTCATTATTCGGCTTCAATCTAATCGACTCCTCTTCTCACAACAGGATACAACGGTTCTTTCGCTAACAAACCCATTGTCAACACCCTTTCATCACCCTCAGTCTCTCCCCTCCTTTCCATTAACTCCTCCACATTCCAATTCGCCCAAACAAACTTTCCATTCAAGAACCTCGCTTCCTCACTCGCTAACCACACCGCGAATGCTCCCGGCAACTCGACATCATCATACCAAGGTTCCTGACCAGTACGACCATCCTCAGCCCCAGCAAGCTCTGTAAAGACAATACCAGGATGAAAACTGTGCACACGCAACTTCTCTCCACTAGCCACAGCTTCTGCCCCAATCCGCCGTAACATCGTCGTGAATGCTAACTTACTACTACAATACGCACTGTGGCCGCCAGCGTCCAAGTGTATGCCAGCCGTCGACACATCGATGATGATGCGCTCGGCCTTGGAAACTGTGTTCGAATCCGAGCCTCCATACGGCAGTGCCAAGAACTCACGCACAGCGTTCAAGCCACCAAAAAGATTCGTGTCATAGATCTCTCGAATCTCCTCCTCGGATGCCGCAAGTGTCGAATCGTGCATAAGCAATTGCCCTGCACAGGAAACAAGCACATCGATTTTCCCACCTGCAACATCTGCGAAGTACTTCATGACGTGTTTCATAAACGTTGCATCTGCAACACTTCCGGCGTACGCCCGAAGCTTTGTATTCGAAGTTGTGGAAAGCCGTAACAATTTGTCCTTTGCTTCAAATAGGCGATCTTGGCGTCTTCCAATTAGTGCGATATGTGATGCATCTGCGGATACGAATGCTTGAGCGATGGCAAATCCAATGCCGGTTGCGCCGCCTGTTATGAAAATTGATTTTCCTTGAGCGGAGAGCTTCGGTTGGGTGGGAGAGATGGCAGGGTATGAGGCTTTGTGGTAGGTTGGGGTGAAGGAGAGGGCGAGAGATGGTTGTGTCATTGCGCTATGGAGTAATTTTGAGTAGTCAAGGTCAATAGAAATTTGAGAGATTGTGTATCAGAATAATATTTCTCTAGATTGTCTTTCACAAGAGAACAAAAAAGCTTTAGTAACTCGATATTCTAGAAAGTTGCTGCCTATTGCACTGTTATTCAAGGCAGATCCTCTTTAAACAACAAGATAACGACAAGATTCCGCGGTTCGTAATACACAAGGCCCCCACAAATTCAATGAATTTCTGAATCTACCCATTGTCTAATTTGATACGCTCTACATGAAATTCAATCGAGTTAGGAGGGATATCAAGATCATAAGGCTAGGCGCCAAAGAGCATCTATAGATCCTGCCCATCCGGTCTCAACCCTTCATGCAACCTCCCCCTCTTCTGCACATTCACAGCAGCCTCAAAGCCAATAAACTTCCACACCCCAGCAGTCTCCTGTCTCTCCTTATTCATATCCTTCCCAATCACCATCGCCAACCTCTGCACATCCGGCTCAATCTCTTGCGATTTTCGGAAAAACATGCGCGGCCACTCCTTACCGGCATCCGTCTCTGCCTTGCGGAATGCGCGCTGTGCTTCCTCTATTTTCGTCTTTTCGCGTGCGACGCATTTGTAGTCGTTGGATTCGATGCATGCAACGACTTTGGACCATGCTCGTCGAGACTCGAATGGATCTTGTTCTGAGAGGGGTGCTAGTTCAAGTGGTGTAGTTGGAAGTTTTGACGCATCAAGTACTTCGGGATTGGAGGATGATGAAGAAGATGACTTATTACATGGCTTGAAAGTCATTCCGCCCGTCCATCGTCCAGACACTTCCCACAAAGGCGATTTCTTGCCTGGATTCATACCGTCCAAACCATAGAGTACGGCATGTAGCGAATTCCGCTCGCCTTTACCACCACCGGTCAGACGTGCTAACGAGCTTTTCTCTCCTTCGAATTTGATTTCTGCCAGATAGCCAGAGCTTGATACAATATGGCAGGTGCCCTCAAGCTCGGGATAGGGAGTACCGGATAGCACGTTTTTCATTACAAGTGTTGGCATGGTCGCAAGGTGTGTTTCGTGGATGGCTTCAGTGGCGCCGGGTCTGGCAACGGGGCTGTCTGTACCGATTGAGACTGTGGTGAATGAGTGGCCGAGTTGTTGTACTTTCAGGCCACTCGTAGGGGAGAATGTTGTTTTCTCTGCAACGTAACCTTCAGACTGTAGAAGTTGTTAGTTGCGAGTTGATTACTGCCAATATGAAGGGAAGACGTTCGGGATTATCCACTTACTCTGATTCCTCGTATAGGGTTATGTAACGCGCAAGCTGTCACTGGCGGATGATGACTATGATGGAACAGAGACTTAGCCTAATGGTACCTTCAAGCCGTTGATGTTGCTATATCACCGCACACCTTAACTCACCTCACTTGCTCACTCCACACTCTAGTACTTCCGGTCTCACCCTTGAAAGCTCCCAGGAATACCTCGCCAAGAAACGCGTTCAGAGGCTTCTTCATACCATCTTCTTCTCTCAGCCCCGTATACATCTGCAACCTCAAACTACATAGAAAATTGATTAAGACATTTAACGCACGACGCTCTGGCGTAACATTAGGATTGGCTTGTGCAAGAAATAGATCATGGTGTGCTGCCCATGTTGTTGGGAACTCGGTTGTGGATTTTGTGGAAAGGAGTGCTGGAGGTGCTGTTGTGTTTGAGATATCTCCTGGATTGGCTGCGATTTGCTGTTTGGTATGGTCAGCCAGCGTTATGTATGGATATGATACCAGTATATATTACAGCAAGGAATTCTTTCGACTGTGGCAGTAATTCGGCGACAGTTGGCATGATTACGTGAATCCCTTGACAAAGGGACAAAGGGAGGTGTTTAGAAGAGAATAAGGTATAGTAGCTTAACTAGACCTTCTCTTTCTGATGTATGTACGAAGTATAGGTTACAATTAAAGGCAAGTCACGATTCACCAATGATCGTCTCAAGGTTGAGCTGGGTATAACGTTTCTTTCCAATTTGGTTTTAGCACAAACGAATCATGGTTTTCAAAAAGAACTTGCAACTTCCCAAAAACGTATATAGAGGGCGTATTCTATCGTTGTCGTCATCATTTTATGATTTCTGCTTGGCTGGGCTATACCCAAGGAAGTAGAGAGTCTCCACAGTTTACCAGAAAACACTATTTGGGTGCGAGTCAAGTACTGTATGCCGACTGGATTGAGCCGAGGTTCCCCAGATGATCGACGTCTGAATTGAGCCCGTGCATTGACCATAGATGTTACTCTTCAGCCGTGGCATACTGCACATACTTACTAGAAGCTTCAGAAACTTCTCCAATTCCCTACCCTCCCCATGTCCTTAGTGTCAATATCAATCTAGCTTGATCAGCTGCCAGCAAAGGAAGTTAAACGATAAAGAGGACGCTCTTCAGTTGATTACGTTGAAGGGCCGGGACCATCTCTAACTACCTCTGTGTCAAACGAACACCCCTCTCCTTCGTTATACGAATTGAAAACGGAGGGCATCAACCCGGTCTCCGTTTGACAAAATCCACAACATCAGCACCGAATACGCAATACGAGAGACCACGAAAGTGCCAGACATGACGTCCGTCAAGCGTCAAGAACAGGCGCCGTTGAGCAAAGAACTCGTACAGCCACCACGATCGCCAGGCAATTTCGAAGACATCCCAGTCATTCCCAGAGTAGCAGAAGATCCCAGAGTCCCGTATGTTCAACAGCTCCGCCACATGGCAACTGCTCTATCCTATCATCAATACCAACCCACATTTTCAGTTGTGGGCATATGAGCTTAAGCTAACATACCACAACTTAAACAGTCGCGTCAAAGACAAAGTCATAATCGTAACGGGCGCCAACAGTGCCCTCGGAATCGGCCGCGCATCCGCCCACTTATTCGCCGCCTCTGGCGCCCAAGCACTCTACCTATGCGACCTCAACGATTCAAACCTACCCACACATAAACGAGAGCTAGCAGCACTCTATCCCGACACAAAAGTACACACGGAAAAGCTTGACGCTACAAATGAAGAACAGGTGGCTGCTGTATGCGAAGCAGCGATAAAACAGTATGGCCGATTAGACATCATGTTTGCGAATGCGGGCGTTGCAAACGGCGTACGGCTACATGAGTTAAGCGGTGAGGCATTTATGGAGAATGTCAAAATAAATCTACTGAGTGTGTTTCTATGCGCAAAGTACGCTTCTCAGGCTATGATGGTCACGAGCAAAGGAAAGCCGTATCCTGGTGGTAGTATAATTGGCACTGCTAGTGTGGCAGGCATTAGGTCGAATGCTGGAGGTTCAGATTATTCGGCCGGTAAAGCTGGTGTTGTATCTCTTGCGCAGACTATTTCTTATCAGCTTGCGGGAACTGGTGTGAGAATGAATGCGATTTGCCCAGGTCTTATAGAAACTGGGATGACATCGGCAATGTTTGAGATGGCGAGGAGTAGAGGGTCTGAGGGGAAGATTGGTCAGTTGAATCCTCTGCGTCGTGCTGCTGTTGCAGATGAAGTTGCAAGAGTGGCTCTGTTCTTGGGTAGTGACGAATCAAGTTATGTTAATGGACAAGCATGGGCTGTAGATGGTGGCTTGAGTGCAGGTAAGTAATCACATCACTTTAAAGGATGACAGTGCTTTACTGGAGTTACTCACTAATGCTTGAATCACTATTTAGGTCATCCGCATGTGCCTGGCAAATTAGCATAACGTATTAATGAATATTTTACTTAATTTTGTAAATGTAACGGCGTTCAAGACTGTCTCTTATGCTGTCCCAAACAATGTAACAGCTATGGATGTGTGACCGCCACGATTACCGCCAGACTTATATCAATCGTGAAGTCCCACGCATACCTCGATTATGTTATCGCCTTTCTGCAGGTACGGTCTCGGTAAGTAGGTGTACAGCATCAGCGTTTTTTATCCGCAGCAGGTTCTCGAGGAGAAGCCAAGATAGTGGTCTGGATTGAACTCCCTAGGCTATCATCTTCCGTCGAATTCAACCTATGAGGTGCGAGAGATTGGTTGATCGTAAACGGCGTCCTGTCATCGGGACCATTTCGATTATGCTGCAAATATTGATTAGCGTCAAGTCTCGAAACTACACCTGCCTCGAGCTCGGCGTAGAGTCATATGCAGCTCAAGATTATGGTAATGAGTGGTGACATACTTCTTCATTGAGCAGTGGTGCCCTCTCACCTTCATGGTCGACATGAAGTCTTTGTCCAGCATGATCAACTCCATTTGCGCCTTCACGACGATCTCGTCTTTCAAACTTGAGACCCATGACAAGGAGACATCCTTGTAGCAACCCAGTTACTATGTATACAGACCATGTACTCCATCCAGCTATGCCAAGCCGTGCTGCTAAACTCGCTGCAAATACAAACGCGCCAGGTGTTTGGATAAGCATCATAGGAATGCTAAGACTTCCAATATGCTGTAAGCGCCATGTTGTTTGTATTTGTGGCAAGTATTGAACACAGGCAAGAATAGCGGAAAGTATTCCAAGAACATTCGCCAATGATTGTAAACTCCGCGGAAAACGTGCAAGAGTGACGACGCAGATGATGAAAGTGATGATCAAGTGTATGATGGTGATGGCAACAACCAAGACAGCTTTCCGGTAACCAGATTCAGTAGCATCTTTCGTAACTCTTGTGCCATCTCGTGGAATGACAGTACGCCTTTGAGGATGTATCCCAGCCCTGGGGATAAATATCAGAAAAAGCATAGTGCTGTGGTAGTTAGCAAACGCTCAAGGCCACTACGATTGTACCAGGTTGTACATTAAGAAAAAACAGCTCCATTGTACGCCTATCTGTGCAATGCCTAAAAGTCCTGCAGCGCATGAGAAACCGCTATTGACGGCACAACATGACATGTCCTCGCGGCTGGTGGGCAGTACAAGGATGTTGGCGATTGCACATGTGCCTGACGTTGCTCCTAGCAGGATGTAGTATGGTGAGAAGCCTTCTGATGACTTTCGCCGGATGATGCGAAGGTGTTGAGGGATGTAGCTGAGGAGCAAGCCAACAAGGATTATACTGTACGATACTTAGTCAGAAGCAAGATATAGGGTCAAAGGCTGGACAGCTACCATGAGACAAAAAAATTGGTGATGCTAGGTGAGCTGAGCTCTTCACATCGATGGAATTTGGTGAACATTGGAATAAGAGACTCAAACTTTGTGCCAAGCAGCAATATGTGTACAGTAGTATGGTGATCGTAGTAGTATTCTCATCACTTAAAAGAAGTAGCCAGGATTGGAAGGCGAGATATATTCCTTTTTCTGACACGTAGGGAAGCAGATACGTTTTCATCCACTACTGATGTAATTCATAATACCGTACATGATCACACTCTTTCTGATGTTTGTCAGTCCTCTTTACACTTTAAGTTATTTGTTAATAAAGCGTTCGAGCCACTGAAAGCCACTTCCACAAATCTGGAGTGGCGGAATTAAGTCCGACTATGTCCGGCGAAAGTCCAGCCCGAGTTTACCCTTATGATTTTGTTGCTATACCCCACAATCCTACCTAACAATAGGAACAGCCTTCGATGAAGTCCAATTGAGACCAGTAGTGCGAAGATGGAAGAATTTGTGATACTCTGGCATGACTGGAGGTTGCCGCTATTCCTCATTGCATTTGCCATCTTCACAATTGTACACATATGGCGAAGAAGTGGGCACCAGGACACAAATATCTCGAAGCCAGTCGTACGTAACGTCGATAGCTTGGAGAAGCAAGGTGGGACGAATACGGTCGAGGAAGCCGTAGTATCCCTACCACAAGTTCAGACTTTATTGAACAGGCCGGACGTCGTCGCCAGACCACAAACACCAAAACGGGCCAACACGCAACCAACACCGAAAAGAATCATTGGCCGAAAGCCAACCTCAATTAAACGCACAAGTTCGCCTCAAAACAATGAGACGCCAACAATACAACCATTGGTGTTTTATTCATCACTATCTGGAACGACCAAACAAGCAGCCGTACAGCTTACTGAACAGCTATGCGCGTCCTTCTCCACAACCAGGACTATTTCGAAATCCTGCATCCACGACTTGTCCGAGATTGACCACGACGATTATTTCACATCACTACCAAAGACATCTCCGAATGAACCCCCAGTTCTATACTTCTACATCCTGCTTTTACCCACATACAACATCGACACCGACCTTGACCTCTTCATTTCCCACCTCCGCGAAACCCACCATGACTTCCGTGTGGACACCTCTCCCTTATCCGGAATGCTAGGTTATACCGTCTTCGGGTTCGGCGACAAGCAGGACTGGCCAACAGAAGCTGAGGGATACTGTTCACAAGCGCAAGAGGTAGACAAATGGATGGCAAGATTGAGTGGAGGAAAGCGAGCATATCCTTTGGGTATGGGAGATGTGAGCAGTGATGCTCTCGAAAGACTGGAAGAATGGCGAAAAGGTCTGGAAGAGATACTGAAAGATCTGGGTGACGGTAAAACACTAGGCGAGGGTGTAACGGGTAGTGGCGATGCCATAGAGAGCGACGACGAAGACGAAGATGTCCAAATACCAGGCACCACACGACCGAAAAAGGCTCAAACGACCTCAGAAACATTCGACGACATGGAGAACCTCGGCGCTTCAGTCGAGCTCTCCTCAACAGCGATAAGAACCGATAGCTCCTCCACACCACTAGCAATCGACTTCACAACCTACACCCCCGGCCCAACCATCCCCGTCCCACCATCTTCCACCACCTTCACTCCCAAAGAAATGGTCCCCATCAACTCCCCCACGTACAACTCCCTCACCAAACAAGGCTACACAATCGTCGGCTCCCACTCCGGCGTCAAAATCTGCCGCTGGACAAAATCCGCCCTCCGCGGCCGCGGCTCCTGCTACAAATTCTCCTTTTACGGCATAAAATCCCACTTATGCATGGAAACAACACCCTCTCTATCCTGCAGTAATAAATGCGTCTTTTGCTGGCGTCATGGTACGAATCCAGTTGGCACTACTTGGCGCTGGCAAGTCGATCCGCCCGAGGCAATCTTCGCCGGCGTGAAAGAGGGCCATTATAAGAAAATCAAAATGCTAAGAGGTGTTCCTGGTGTACGCGCCGAGCGCTTCGAAGAGGCCATGCGCATTAAACACTGTGCGCTAAGTCTCGTCGGCGAACCAATCTTCTACCCATACATCAACGAATTCGTAGCCCTCCTCCACGCCGAACGCATCTCCTCCTTCCTCGTCTGCAACGCCCAACACCCCGCCCAACTCGCGGCTCTCAAAACCGTAACTCAACTCTACGTATCCATCGACGCCTCGAACCGCGACTCGCTCCGCCGCATCGACCGCCCTCTCCACCGCGACTTCTGGGAACGCTTGCTCGCGTGTCTCGACATCCTACGCGAGCGCCGTCACCGCCAACGCACCGTCTTCCGCCTCACACTCGTCAAGGGCTTCAACATCTCCGACGAAGCAGAAGGCTACGCAGACCTCATCGCACGCGGCCTACCCTGCTTCGTCGAAGTAAAAGGCGTCACGTACTGCGGCACGAGCACCTCCTCCTCCGCGGGCCTAACCATGCAAAACGTGCCCTTCTACTCCGAAGTCTCCGCCTTTGTCCTTGAACTCGAAGCAGCACTACTTCGCCGTGGACTCGACTATGGGATTGCGGCCGAACATGCACATAGTTGTTGTATCTTGATTGGGAGTAAGAGGTTTTTGAAGGAGGGAGGGGTGTGGCATACGGTGATTGATTATGAGAGGTTTTTTGAGTTGTTGGAGGGTGGAGGGGAGTTTGGACCGGAGGATTATACGAGACCCACGAGTGAATGGGCATACTGGGGTAAAGGCGGTTTCGATCCGATGGATGAGAGGGTGGTGAGGAGGAGGGGGAAGGTTGTTGGTGTTGTAGGGAAGGCTGATGGTGTTGAAGTTGAAGTTGGAGGGAAGGCTGATGTGGTCGAGATCGGGATATAGGTGTGTTAGGGTTGGATCTGTTGATAGCATAGCCGACTCATTGCATCGCAAGCTGTTTTAGAAAAGCAGGAAGTGGAAGCATCTTATCAATATGATACATTTATTATGTACATATAATTCACATATACCATCATTCTGTTCTCCAATAACGTTCTCGGATTCAACAAATGACTTTGAAACAAGCAAGACTCGCATCAATTGCAAATATTATAAACCAAGATCTGTACCGCTACATATAGACCCTCAAATGGCGACTTCTCATCGCACAACAACATACAATATCCAAAATCCGAGACAGTTTCTCCATTACAAAGGCCGTCGTAATCCAAGTCGAAGCCCAATTCAACGTCTGAACGAACCAACCCGAAGACGAGAAAACCAAAGAACCACTCGCACTCTTCCTTTCCCGCTTCCATTCCACTTCACTAAAAACAATTCAAACTCCTCCCCTTCCTCCCCCTCTTCCCCAACGTCTCCATCCTCTCCTCCAGTTGCCGTCTCGCCTGCTCCGCCCTAATCCTGCGATCCCTCTCCTCCTCCACCGCCTGCAAACTATTCCTCATGGTCCCTCTCTCCCTCCTCAATCCACTCGCCTCCTCCTCCAACTCCCTACACTTCCTCTTCCACGCATCCGCATCGATTCTCGTTCGATTATTCTGAGTTTCTAGGTCGACGAGCGCCTCTTCGAGGGTTTGCGTTAGTTGTTTTTCCGCGTAGAGATGCTTTTCGATGGTGCGGATGCGCGTTTCGTAGTCTTGGGAGAGGAGGTGGTGGTGGTAGGTGGGGTTTGCGGAGAGGGGGAGGGGTGGGAGGGGGGCGGATGGGGGTGGGGAGGGGAGGGTGCCGGGGTGGGGAGGGGGTGAGTGGTAGCCGTTTGTGTCGGGGCGAGTAGTGGTGGGACTACGCTGAAGCTCGGCGAGTTGTGATTCAAGCGATGTGATCTTGTTGCGGTATTGTTGGAGATCTTCTTCATACGCAGCAGAACGTTTGGAGCCGCCGCTTCTGCCGCCGAGCTGCTGCTCTAGATCGAGGACAATCCGCGAGCTGCGCGCTTCTTTACCGAGGCTAAGTTCTAGCTGATGTAAAGTGTCTTCATTCAGCTGTGTCAAGTCTTGCACTTGAGCTTCGAGGTCCTGCTTAGTGGCTTCTTCCTCGTTGATGCGT
>Ga0181465_100889_pt1 | contig 12809 bp, 6 predicted proteins | sample InSIn3gowninarea_FD_119076 | JGI IMG/M metagenome (GOLD analysis project Ga0181465, IMG submission 119076) | Clean room microbial communities from NASA Spacecraft Assembly Facility at Jet Propulsion Laboratory, Pasadena, California, USA -... ... | reverse complement strand
GGGAGAGTACGCAGTCTGTCCGCCCGTTCGTTCAATTCTTCTTCATGTGGGGAGGCACTTTTCCTGATTACTGGGTTTTGTCGGTTGGTAGAAGGGCAGAGCGTGGAGTGTCCAACGGCCTGGCGGGGAGTAGGGAAGCATGGAAGTATTACAGTATACTCTTAACGACTGTCACGACAAGCAATTATCTACGATTGGTTCACTTTCCTGTGCAGTATGAGGTTGATCCTGGAACGGTAGAATGAGAATGAGGCTGAGGTGTGCTTGGTGGTGTGAGGCATAGGTGCCATCGACTGGGCGAGGTGAGCTCGCTTCTCGCGGTACATGGATAGGTCCATTGTATTTCTTTCAAGGCATCGATTTTCTCAAACCACCAACTAAGTTACACATCGTGATGCTCAGCTGTAGTGATCTTACAATCGACCACGTTCCGGTTGCACATTCTCTTTACTATTATCTTCTAGAATAGTTGATGTTCTCGTAAATACACAGTAGGCACTTCTTCCCACGCACAAGTTTGACGGGGCAGTACAGATGGCTGTCGTGTGTGTGTATCGATGTATGAAGGCTGGCGTAGAATCATTATAGAAGGATCGAAGTGCTCCGGTCCTGACGCTGCTAGCTGTGGCTTGCATTGTGAGAGTGATCGTGTTGTAGTGTAGCTTGGGAGTGGTGGTAGGTTCAGGTTGTTGCGCATGAAGGACGCCTGGCATTTGGGAACGGGCTTTGGCTAGAAGGGACTTTTCTGAGGGAGCCAGCTTGAGTTGGGTTGAGTCGCTAGATTGACGAGGACAAAAGACTGTTTCAGCAACTCGACCCTGGACGGACAGTCCTTCTCTGTAAATTTCCAGACCCCTTACGACTGTTGGCGAAGCCGTCTTTTCTCGTCGATTGCAAAGCCCGGTTCAGACTGTTTAAGGAGCATAACCACTGGCTATTCGAGCAGCGAGCGCCGTGTTGTACTGCACTAGCACAACTTGGCTACATGCGCAATCGTTGTCGCTCTGTCCTCGAAAGATGACCGAGCTAACTACGATACTGCAATCTGCTTGTTCTGCTCCTGCGCCAGTGGCATGCCTTCAGGGGCTAGGCGGAAGAGGGAGATTTCAGATTGCTTGAAGTATCGGCGTGCGTCTGGCGGTGTGTTAGTGGTGCCCCATCATCAATGGTTGCAATCCTTGCACGATCAACTTACCTTCGTCAATCAACACGAGGCTCAGGTAATAGCGTGTAGAGTATTTCTTGTTCACTTCGCGGAAAGTTGGCGTAAGGTCGAAACCGCCCAGGAAAAGACGGATGGGAATCGTCTCGCCACGGGATGGGGACCCGTCCATGATCTGATTGGAGCTGGTCAGACTGTATGCCGCCGCGTTGTTGGGATTGCATGCACATACCTCAAACCTCACCAAGGTTTCACTCTCGTTGTACTGATTTGGTGCAACGCCTGTCGTCTCCCGCCTGATAATACTCAACTCCATATGCTTGATTTTCAACCTGACCAACAAGAAATATATCCTCCCTACAATCACATCTTTCAAGTGGTATTTGCTCTTACTATACTCAAACTCTATGTGCAAGCAGTCCTCAATACCGACGTCCATCTTGATACTGCTGTTTACCTCTGGAGGAATGCGGTAGCTGTAAACCCAGATATCCTTTTCGCGAATAACATCTTGAATGCGGCGGGAGACTGTGGCGCGGACAAAGTATCGCAGCTTGACATTAATGCCATTGTAAGACTCGTATTGCTTTTCGACATTCTTGAAGTTAAAAGTGAATGTTTGGGGATGTTGTAGTTCACCAGGAGCGGCGAGCTCTTGGCCGAGGGAGAGGAATTCGTAGTGGTTGCCACGGTCAAAGAACATTTCTGGGCAAGGAGTATGGGGTCAGCGCGGTGTTCTGCAGCAGAGTGTGCAAGTGGCCAATGTTTGAGACTGGCGCACGGGGTCTTGTGGATAACGAGGGCGTCAGGCCATACAGTGCAGCGCAAGCCGAACTCTGGTGTGTTGTATTCCTTAAACTCACCAATGACACCGATGAACTGTACTTTGATGCCAGTATGCTCCAGCCTCTTGCCATCTTTGGGCCTAACTGTGACGGCGCCCTTCACACTCTCGCCATCCATGTACAGTGGGGCCTTTTCACGGCGATTCTTCTCCAGCTTCATATCTACCATTTGTCGATCGTCGGTATCATCTAGGACGATGTCGATGTCGACCGCAGGTCGAAAGAAGAGAGACATCTTGGACTGGAGATGTGTTGATGGTCGATGCGTCAGGTGTGAGCTGCGAGCTTTGGGGCTGGATATAGGGTAACTTTGAATATCTCTCTGCGTGCAGGCGCGGGAGGAGGAGGGAGATAGACTTTCGAGGGTAGTCACGAAGCACAGGCGGGTGAAGCAGAGGAGGCAGGCGAGAAGATACGCTGGTGGAAGGAGATGAGGCAGCCGCGATAGCCAATGGTCGTTGTTGTGGGGTGAGCCAAGCAGGCACCACCACGAGTCATATGACCACATAAGGATTGTCTTAGCTCCGCACACTCTGCTCTTTTTTTTGTCAACCTACACTTTCCACTTACAACTATCATGTCTTTCATTATTGAGTTCGTGTATTGTATACGATGGCAATGTCCAGTGCTTCGCTAAACTCTGCGCCGCCGGTGTGAGCAAGCTAGCTGAACATGCCTGCCTGCTCATCGTCACCAACTCGACGACGCGATTGAAGTAAGTACGACTCTTTCTCATCCTCCACCACATTCGATGATGACTACAAACAATCCAACTCCAATAGCATCGTGCAGGATATACACAACGCATCTAGAATTACCCTGATTGTCCCCTATTGCCTCCTGCATCTGTAATACGTCAAAAGATGAACATCTGTTGACAATTTCAAACAGGAACACATCAAGCTGCTCTTCGATCGACGTCGTCTCATTTTGTAAAAGGTAAGATGATCTCTCACATTCTTTCTTGAGGAAACACAACAATTTTTCAGAGCATTATGATGATTGAAACGACACGGAAAGGCATTCCTCATTCAGAATACATATTGTAGAAACGTCTTTAACAAAGTTTCAGCCTTGTCTGACATGCTCATCTTCCTTCACATTACTAAGAGACTCTTGTTGAACTGTGTGCTAACAAGGAATTTTTCAATAGGTACATCAAAACCACATCCACTCCTCCCATATCCTTAGTACAAGACTTCAAGCGCCTATACCTCACATGAAGAAGAATTGAACGAACGGGCGGACAGACTGCGTACTCTCCCGTCTTCGTCCATCAAAAAGCAAGGCTTTACAACCCTTGCTGGGCGTCGATGTGTGCGAAGTACTTGTTGAGAATTCGTCACCTGATTCATGCGCTTTTTACTGTTGTCGTCTCAGGATCTTGCCATCATCTGTACAAGCAATACTGACCTGTCTTGCTGCAATCTAGGTATGAGACTGCTATCTCTCTTGAAACAACGGTATTCGCATATGCACAACATCAAATGATGAACACTATTCACACTGTTTGAACCTTCTGCCTTGTAACGAGGGCGGTTGGGAATGAACGCAAAAACACTGAAAATTCTGATTTAATGTAAGTGTATCACTGCACACTCACGACTGTGCTCCATGCTAATACATTCCCAGGAGCCTGAGATTGATGGCATCTTCTCTATTTTACTGTCTACCATTGACCTTGAAGCTTTTGCTGACGCAATGGTTTCGCAACATAGGTAATTTGCTATGTGCTTGTCAGTACTGTACGACGGGTAAGTCTACTCTTTTTTCTTTTCCTCACCACTTTTGAATGATGCCAAACAATATACTTTATACCTGACAATGTTTCCAAATCACACGATAATGCGGAACGAGTTATTATTACCCTTTTGCTCTCTGACTACTCTCTGCATACACATCATCAGTCATCACAAAAACTTCCCTTGTGATGATGCTGACCTTTATGAATAGGCCATGACATGATTTCTTGACATCACGAAATCCCTAACACCATGCCACTTCGCAAATGCAAGATAACAGTTAGTGAATCTTTTCTTTCTCTTCGCTCGCTCAACCGCTTCATCAACCCACCGCCCTCATTCTGATGAACAAAAAATTACATTGTTCTTACCGAGCTTCGCGCTTTGAAGAATACAAAATCATTTTCACCTTGGAGAACTGACGACAATCGCAATTGTCCACTTGCACACTACCTTTATCTCTTGCATGTTGCTGTGCGGCGTTTCAGTTGGACTTGTGCTAACTCGCAATAGGCGCCATGATTGGTGGCAAGGTTGTGATTGGTGTGGTAATGTGCATGTTGAAGGACGAGATGGCGTGCGTGTCATTCGATAGCTTTAGCACTACACTGTGTTCCTTTTCAAACAATCAATCGCTCTCTCAAACTCTTCAATTGGCTGGCTGGCCGCCTGCCTGCCTGCCCTCACTCTCCTCGTGGCACAAATGAAGCTGTTGCATTATTCGGAGTGTTTGCCCATAAAGAGCGTATACCGCTTTTCATTTCCCATCTGCAACGTACAAGCCTCGAATCACGGGGCCCACAAGATTTCAGACAGAAGAGAGGAGCGGCATCTCAGCCTGGACCATCAGGGTATGATATGATCATCGTCTGCCTGCCCAGTACGTAAAGCAAGCCGGCGAGGTGCCCGACTTGCGCCTAATTATATAGAACAGCAATGTGTCGGCACGCAAAGCATTCCCGTTTACCAACCTGTCGCGCGCAGGCGTCTCTTTCAGCAAAAGCCCGTATAGATCTCGATGCTGTAAAAGGGTGTGTTGTATGAGACCGGCCGGTGAAGTGCCCGGCGCGGCGAAGATGTTTTAGCAATTCATTCGAGCGCTTGCCTTTTAGCAATCATGGGGGGTTTGTGTTGTGGTAGTTGCGGTTACGCGGACGAGCTTTTTGGAAACGTTTCAGTATGATGTGGTATCCTTCTCATGTTGCGAAGTGCGGTGGGCCTCCACATACTGAGAATTAGTCTATATATACAATGCTATGTAAAGTAATGACACGTACTACCACAGATTGAGGAGAACAGGGCATCCCGTCCGCTCTGCCATTACTTAAGCCTCAAATCGTTCGGCTAGTACCTAGGTGGGTGACCACTAGGGAATCCCGAATGTAGTACGTTTTTGCTGCTCGTTTTTGGTGGTGACATTTTTAGCCCGTGGCGAGGGCGAGCTGGTAGCGGGTGTCGAGTAGAAGGGAATATCTAGAGTAATATTCTTGCCTCTGTATTTGCCCCGATAGTAGCTCGTTCTCTCGTGAGGTGAAATGCGGAGCCGGCGTTGTGCCTAGCGTAATACAAATGCTATTACGATGTATTTATCTACCTTCGCCCCTTCTATTTACCAACATGTAGCGTGACGCTTCCCTTTGGAGCAATATTGAGTGCAGACTTGGAAGTTTCTCAGCCTCGGTCGCCGGCGAAGTGGCCGCGCTCTATTTTTATGTGTCATCTCACTGCGCCGTTTAGCAACTTGGAATAAGCGAGAATGTGCCTCTAAGGCTGTTGGGGCGGCTGTGCTCCTGAAAGGGACGGCGAAGGTCTATTGTTATGAGAGCATGTCGTTCGAATGGAGTGATGGCCAAGGCCGCGAGAGTCTCCTTGGCAGCTCGCACTGTCATTGGTCCTCGAGCGGAAACGATGCCGGGGTTATGAGGATTGAGATCCGCTGACCAATTGGGTGGGAGAATGTTGCGCTGTCCTTGCCGCAGTCTTACTAGTCTTTCTTGACCTTCTTTTGATTGCCTCCTTGCTTTGTGTACTCACACACCTACATGTCGCTGCCGTCTTCGGTCCGGAAGAGCATATTTCTCGATTGAGGAGACTGTTGCGATCCACGCGTCGTCCTTGATAATCAGAAGAAGACTGGGCAGAATGGTTTGCGTCGAATCCTTGCTGGAGAAGAGGGGCACAAACGCTCTGCATTGCGCTTCGGCATCCGATGGCTAAGTGAGGCTCTGCCTTGGTGCCCTGACCCTGGCCCTACGCATCCTCGCATCGTGCAGCTTTTGCAATGTCGAACTTATCCTGGCTGCTACATGAGCTCACTGATTGAAAGAGCTTACTGAGAGCGCTGGACACTGGAGTGTCCTCCTCAAATGCATTGGTTACTGATTGTCTGGTGACATGGCACCCACGATCCGTTGCTGGAGATGCAACACCGATTGCAACATACGTGGATCCTTTCAGTACTCTCAGAGTGCCGCGACTGCTTGTCCTGCCTCACCTGGACCTCTTAATGTTTATCTGCACTTCAGCTATAGGGCCAGGGCACCTCAGAGGTAACTCCACTATCTACACACTCGAGCAGCAACCGACCAATATACCTCAAATCCCACCCGCGAAAACCAGTGCCCACCGTACGCGCCTCTTGAAGCTGTGCTACGCATATCCCGGTGTCGTCGAGCCATTGCGCGATGATCTCGCAAGAGACTGGTGGTGTGTCCGCCGCCGCTGTGGGTTGTGCCGTCTTACTACTTAGACTGCTGTCCTCCTTATACATTTCAGGGTCAATGAGCAATTCGTCTTGGCCGACGTTGTTGGTGGTTGCAGACATTCGCTTTTCGTTCCAAGTGGCCACGGCGGCGGTGTTCAAGGCTCTGATGTCGGCTCGAAAGATGCCTTGCGAATCCATGTACATTGCAGGCGGCACAGCCCGCGTCTTCAGAAGCATAGTGATTGTGCCTGCCAGATTTGAAGCCTTGGATATGAAGCTTGCAGGGCTTTTTGGTAGAGGCCAGGTGTGACGGTCGAGTGCGCTGGGTATGGGTAGATTCAAGCTTTCTTTTGTGGGTTGTTGAAAGCCGATCGGCATGATTGATTCAGGTGCTTCTTGTGAAGATGCATCGTCCTGTTCTTCCTGCACCACGGGAATGTCGATTGTGATAGCAGCAGCATCAGCAGCCGCAGCGGTGGCAGCTATGTCTACTGCGGACTGGGCGACATCATGCACATCAGTCTGCTTGATCCAAGAGTTGAACAACCAGCACATGCGTTCCATACAGTTCAGGAGAATGATTGTCGCAAGGAAGGTCTCGAAATGCGAATTCACTCCTTGTTGACGCTGCAGCAGGCGGCGTTCAAGCTCGTTTGTGAGTGTCCTTGCATGACGTGTACAGCGCTTCTCGACATAGCTACGAAGCTGTTGCATGATCAAGTTATAGGTGATTGGCGAATCTGCTGATGTTATATCCTGATGATCAGAGCTGGGAGCAACAGGTGAAGAGGTGGGAGAAGCTGACGACAGAGTTTGAGCAAGAGTGAGGTGCCAAGGGCAGTCTTGGGCGACCAGCATCTGTGTGCTTATCCAGAGCTCCAGGGCATCCAGCAGGAGAGGGTCTTGTCTTTGGTGAGCAAGTCCTGTAGCGAAATGTACAGTATTTCCTATGATAGGTGATGTCTCCCTGGAGAGAAAGAACTGCGAAGCGTTGCGAACATATGCGTCGAATTTTTGTGGGATACCGTCACCATCTACATCGATGATATCCAGTTCAATTGACATTGGGCTTTTATTTTGTACCTGGGCAAGCAGAAGTGGCTCTGTAGAGCGCAATTGCACATTCCGAGCCCGCACAATAGGTAGTTCAAGTCGCTCTAAATGTTGCGGATCATGAGAGGCATAAAGCGAGACAGACAAGCTGTCAAAGGTTACTTGCGTCTTTACGGCTTCTATTTTGCGAAAAGCCAATATTGTATAGAGCCCACAATGGTAGAAATCAAATTCATCAGCTATCCGTGCGCGCATGCATGGCGACTTCCAAAGCCGAGCTCGAGCTTGTTCAACACTGCTGCATGCTGAGCATGGAATTCCATCCGAACACTAAGGTGAATATCAGTCTAACTACTAGCTGTGACGACGTTTGACTGGAGATCATACCGGCTTCTTGAGCATTCTACACCTGATGCAAGCTCCTTGCTTTCGAATAGCATATACTTCTTTCCGCCTATCAACGTCGAATTTTGCTCTTGTCTTGGGCTTAGGAACGTCTTCACCGGAAATGGTCCACTCATGCAGGAAAGAGGGTGGAAGAAGCTCAGGGCCTGAATTTTGTGTTGTTGGATGGCAAGCGGGCTTGGCTGGGATATAGCCATCTAGCTGGAACATGGCATGTGTGGAATCAGGAGGACTCGCATTCGAGTCTGCGGACGGAGAGCCCGCCGAAGAAGAACCGGTATGATCAAAGAAGTTCAAAGAGTTGCCATTACGATGTGTCACCTCGCTAGACTGTCCGGGAGGAGCAAGCGCAGGAGCAGCGCTACTCGTGGCAGTATGCTGAGGATCTGTAATTAAGCATTGTGTTGTCGTCGCTTCTTGTCCACTATTGAACCCATCCATCTCCTGTAAGGCATCGATGATAGCTCCATTCAACTCTTTGCTTACGGTCAGCGGCGCTGATTTAAAGCTACTAGGGAACTCAACTAACGCGCTTCCTGTGCAGTTTGACCTCTCTTCCTCTTCCTTGACGTTGTCTGGGCCACCACGTTCCATTTATTCCCATCCAGTTGTCGACGAGACACTTCGGCAAGGGCGTCTAGTGGAGACATGTTGGGGCCTGAAGTCGATGATATTGGAGTGCCTGATCTGACTTCATTGAGCACCACAGCAGTCTGACTGTAGGTTCCGTTCTGGTTGTTTACGGTTGAGCTGAGGAGATCCAGTGCATTCTGACGATTAACGTTTGAGATGGAAGGGCATTTCTTGAAGATATGGGCTTGCAAGACGTCAGTACGCCCTTTCAGAAACTGTGCTCTCGAATTAGCTATAGCACAGCACAATCAATGCTGAAGGAGCAAAGTCCGTACCTCTTGGCCGCAAGCTTTGCAAGTATGTTCGTAGCGATTACTCGAGTCCTGTAATTTTTGTCCGCGATAGAAGAACTCGGCGACGAATCCATTCGGTTTGCGCCCCATCCTGGCCAAGCTCAACCTGCCTGGGGTGAATGAGGCGAAATCCTGTTGGGAGGCAGCAAGAGTGTTTCAGCATGGATGCGGCTGCTAATGGTAGTTACATGTGACAAGCTAATCATCTTGAGTTGTGTACGGGAGGGCACACCGCAGCGCTCTTGACCTTAACAAGGATAAGTTGAAGGAGGCAGGGAGAATGTTTGGCAGGGAGAATGTTTGGCAGGGAGAATGTTTGGCAGGGAGAATGTTTGGCTCACAAGGACATGTATTGGAAGGACAAGGATGACGATTTGTTGATGTTCAAAATACTGCCACATCCAGCTTGGGCGGTGAGAACATATGGACGACACATGTAGATCATACTTCGTTGAAGGAGAGAAAAGGTAAGCACTAGAAAACGCCGTGCTCTTATGCATAATCGCTGGGTGTCATCAGCGTGGCGTATGTAAGCAGCTAGACTGCCTGTCTATGTACTACATCTGCAACCGTTGTCCTGAATCCTAGATCACCTTCAAACCTCCCAACGCCATGCTCATCCTCATCCCTGTGTGCCGGACATCTTCCCCGCACCTGACCGAGCACATCTTGAAGGTGTTGCTCAAAACGGATTCAGATAAAAACGCCAGCCATGTACCTTCCACAGATATCGTATTGCCAATATTTCTTTCATGCACCGTTACTCATGCCCGTCGTTACACTTTCATTTTCGGTCTCCTTTACAGTCTGCCCAGCGTAAGACAATCTCAAGTTTGCTTTAGTGTCGAGATATCGTGTTGATGGGCGACGTGAACGACGCTACAGGTATGATGCCACCGCAGCAGGCTGTGCATACTCCATAAACGATTGCAGATGCGAGTGAAAGGAACTCCAACCGCTTCAAGTGCGATGGTATGCTCTCGATCATGTGAGAGAGTCTCTGGTCTAAGTAGATCAAGGTGGACGTTGTCTTCTGTGGTCTAAGGGCTCGCCAAACGCCTGAGTTGGAGTGAGTACCTGTGCACCACGAGTACTTCCAGAAGAAGAACTCCCCTGCCCAGTAGGACTGTTCGTGATCGGCCCGTAGGCGGGGTAGATGGAAGCGATGTTCGGGTAAGCGTCCGCCAGGTATGTGTCGCGTGGTGGAGGATAAGTCCATGGCGCATCAGGGAGTTCATCACGTAGTGGTGGGTAGAGATCCCGAATGGACGGAAGCATAGGCTCTTGTAAAGGCTGGGAGTCGCCGTCACTCTGGGTATGGGATTGTTGTGGTGTTGATACTTGGGAAACTGGCAACAGTAGCGAGCTGTCTTTGAGGAGGTCTATCGTTTTGGATACGTCTTGATATCGACGTAGATGTCGAACGACATCTATGGCATCGTCTTCTGGACATCTGTTGTCTGTTAATGATTGAAGTCAACCTGAAAGACCACTGAACATACCGAATGAGATAATTCACAAGAAAGCGCAGTTGCTATCACCGAGCGTGTCAATTGGATAGATAATCGAATGACTATGGGCGAGATCCTTACCTCACTCTCGTCCATGAGACTGTTGTTCTTACGCCTCAGGGCGGATATGTGACTCTCTTTTTCCTCCGCGACATAATCGCAAATTGTTCCCTTGTTATTACACGAGGTACAGGTCGGGCGTTTCCCATCACACTGTTGATCGATACTCCGTTAGTCAAACTGACACCCGGAATTTTGCGGGAGTCTAGCACCTTGGATTTGCGCTTCCTACAAGCTGTACATGCAACGAGTGTGTGACTGCCACCTCCTCTAGACGTTGCTGCTGAAGAAGATAATAAAGAGGCCATCGCTGAATTCGCGGCCGTTGCGGGGACAGTACTCGTGCGCGAGTCTGATTCTGGTGGGCTTGTAGAAGCAGGAGCTATTTTGGGTGCGAACGAAGCGGTTATTGAGCCTCGTTCCGCAGGCTTTGGGAGGATATTGCGCCAGAGTCGGTCATTATGGTCGGCCATGATTGAGAGGATCGCTCACGAAGCGGACTAATACGTCTGAGTATGGAGGAGGTTCGGATTCAGTATTGAGGTTCTGATACATGTGCGCGTCGGGGCCAGGAGCACAATGCAAGCAATTTCGCTACGAGGATGCTGTCATTGACGGACCTGCCGCATCGTCCGGAGCAAACTCTTTGAGGGTAGATTCCAAACTCGAAAGTAATGATCGCAAAGTGCGACCAAGGCGAAAGAGATGAAGGTCAAGCTATACGTCCTCGCAATAACTTCTTGTTCTTCTTGCAACAAAGGTCGATAGGAAACGGGGTGAAGGTGGTGGAAAAGAAGGTTGTTTGAGCAGAGGAAGCGGATGGAGGGTGGGCCCAGACTGCAGCCACCACAAACGATGGCGATTCGAAGCGGACCTGACTGCGTGTATCTCAAATTCCGCATCTGCGATTCAGGCTTTTCGAGAAGCAATTATCACGTGATTGACATTTGCCGTTCAAGCGATTTGGCGCTTTAGCGTAGCAGCTTGACGACATCTTACCAAGGAGGACCTCCGGTTGGTGCTGCGTAGAACTCCTAAAGCTGCCTGTTCTCGAAATTCTTCTAATGACGAAAGTCATGCATGCCCATGTCGAGATCGCAAACGTGAATATTCAGGATACGATGATCGAGGGAGATTCGGATCCCGGGAATCATCCGCGGAGTGGCGAATGTCCGCTTTTGTTTAAGAATAGTCTGGTGAGGTCGATTACTCGTCTGATGTGGGGACACTTTCGTTATTAGCCTCGTGCGGGTCAGTGAGCGTCTCCGATGGAAAGTGCGGGCAGCACAATTTTTGGGGTGCTGCGACCCCAATCGTAAGAGTGCATCGCGAAAATACGCCCCGTTTGAACTGCTGGGCTTTCTACTCTTGTCTCTCCCGCGAATGTGTTCTGTCTGAGAGTTCGAGGCGATACTGGGGACCCTGCAGGCCTTGCAGGGAGGAAGTTTGTAAGGCGAGAGCGGCAGATGTCAACAGCACGACTCCCTCGTTTCAAACCCTACCCTCCTTCAAACCCTAACCAAGTCATATGTCTTCATAACAGCTATGAGAGGACAAGCGTCAGGGGATGATCTTCCAATCCGGTAGGCTTCCCTGGAAAATGAACGGGACGGGTCGAAGGTAACCTGTCTTGCAATGACTGGTTTCTTCTAGCAGCACACGCCTATGCTTTCGACAGGTGTCTTTCTTGACTCCAGTAAAATGTTTTTCTAGGACTCCAGCAAAATAACCTGCGTTGTACGTTCTGCTGTCCGGAGCTGGTATTTTCCCTTGCTGCATTTGCGGTCTTGCAACAAACAGTTGAGAAATGTTCAGATCATGTCCAGCAGATGATGTCCAAATGACCAGAGAGGAGCCCTGATGCTCATTGTCGCAGTCATGCGAACATGTCGAAGGACCTTTCAAAAGTGACGACCAAGCCTTGATGTTCAATTCGACACGTCAAAACGTGCTATGTTCTTCCTGAGTGTACGGCCAGATTCTCTCTTCCTTGCGATCAAGTGAAAGCAGTGCATGCGATACGGGTCTGTTATTTTGTCTTCCTGTCGGTATCATTGTTCGTCGGACTAGATCGTGCTTGAACATGCTGGAAATCTGTTGATGTGTTCTTTTGTTCACGAGGAAAGCAACGCTTCATCAATGGTCGATTCCTGCTATCCCGATCTAGGGACACCTCGATCGTACTCTGGTGGGTTAGCGAGACATTGATTGGACTTGTTGACGCTGACCTCGTGGAGGTCAACGGATGTGTATTCGAAAGAAGTTTTGACGAATGTCAACGAAAAACATTAAGAGGTCCAGGTGAGGCAGGACAAGCAGTCGCGGCACTCTGAGAGTACTGAAAGGATCCACGTATGTTGCAATCGGTGTTGCATCTCCAGCAACGGATCGTGGGTGCCAT
>Ga0181465_100888_pt1 | contig 12810 bp, 13 predicted proteins | sample InSIn3gowninarea_FD_119076 | JGI IMG/M metagenome (GOLD analysis project Ga0181465, IMG submission 119076) | Clean room microbial communities from NASA Spacecraft Assembly Facility at Jet Propulsion Laboratory, Pasadena, California, USA -... ... | reverse complement strand
TCCTTTGCGTGTAGCTTTAGTACCAAAACCTTTAATCTAGCAAATGCGTTTCAAACGTCCAATTCTTGCACCCCAATCATACTCCCATTTGCCCTTGTCTGATTCCTCAGCCTACACGTCTGGGACTAGCCGTCTCCTCAACATGCTTGTTCTTCTTCGCCAACAACGGCGTCCTCTCATTACCCTCTTCATTCTCAGCGGTTCCAGCAGCAGCAAAACTGTTCCAAGAAGCCAATTGCGGTCTCAAAGCCCTCGTGCTAGGTGACTCTGAAACATCGCGTCTGGATGAGTTTCCAGTAGACGTAGCATCTGCACGGCGTGCTTTACGGTTGTCCCGGACCATATAGACGATAGCGGTGACGATGAGGATAAGTTGCATGATGCCGACAAGCACATAAACGATCCAGACAGACCAGCCAGAGATACCCAGACGAATGATCATGTTGACGCCAAAGATCCATGTGTACTGTTTTTATAATCGTCAGTCATGCAATCCTCTACCATCGAGAAGAAAATACTTACAGGCGCACCCATACAAATACTCGCCAAACTTAAACTTCCAAGGTGCCCCAGATGAATAGTGGTCCACACTTGAGGCACCCACTGCACACAAGCAAAGCAAGCAACACAGATGCCCAACACATTAGCCCATTCCTGCGAATACCACGGGAAGCGATTGAGAATAACAGCACTGATAAGCATTACCGCAAAGGCAAATGCCACAACAATGATTAGCAGCCTGATAGCGCGACGAGCACGGCGGAAAGTGCGATCAGGAGAGGATAGAGAGCGGCGACGACCGTGCAGTTCAGCATCAGCTTCTTCTTCTGAGAAATAGACGTAGAGGAACATTCTATCTCCACTCATCAGCATCCCACCCTTTGTAGCACTTTCAGGGGAAGGAAACTCACATGCACCAAAACAGAGCAACTCCACTAACAACCTGAAAAATCCCCAACAAGCGAGAGATACAGCCAAAGCGAGTGTAATGTCTACAACAAGCCATATCCGTTTGACTCGAAGGCAATACCATGATATTTGCCACTGCGCAGGTTCCAGAAAGAGAGCCGAGGAGAATGTAGAGGGTTGAGAGTCCTTCTGCTGATTTGCGGCCGATGATGCGGGCGAATTGAGGGATGTAGGATATTAGGAGCCATCCTAGAAGTGCGCTGTTTTGTGATGAGTTTGTTAGTGGTTATTCGACTCGTATGAGGGTGCGCAGGAAGGAAGGTTATGTTTGACATACCATGATATAGCGAACTGTCCAGTAGAAGGCTCAGACAAATTCCTGCACTTGTCCTGCGTGATAGTCGACATGATATCCATTATGCACCTGCGTTTTACCGTCTGATAGAGAGATGCGGGTGGAAGGATAGAAGAAAAGGAACAAAGAGCGAGGTAAAGTAAAGAATTATAAACGTTCTTCGCCTCTCACTCAAGCAATAAACAAAAATCTTCCTCGGCCCTGTTCAACTTTCGAATCAGACTTTTGTGATCATCAAAGCTGTAAACACAAACCTTTAAGGGGGTCGCAGAGGGTCCGCCTGATGCCAACAAAACCCGTACTCGGAGTGATGGAAAGAGAGTTGAACTTTCCAGAGTCAGGGTATCGTGGAAATAAACAGACGGTAGAAATCTCGACCCCAAAGCATTTTTGGGGGGCCACGCGAAACTACACAGTTCGAGTCATTGTAACGTCATGTACGACATGAAACCCTTCAGATGTTGGCACGACGATGCTGATTGCTGGCTTTTCCCACCAACATAAACGAGATTGAGGAAATCGCATGGCTGCTGACCACACGCGGTGCATGTGCGCATCATGAGTGGTTTGTTTTGTCAAAAAGTGCCTCTGCGAAAGAGGAAAGCAGCAGTGAGAGATTTAACTAAACGGGCAATGATTCGCGGACACACCCCGTGCCGGCTTCGGGAGATCGTCCCGGACCGTGTGAAGGGGTCTTTGACTTGCTGCCTGTTTTGTGAAATGTATGCAACCTGTGTGGTTATAGAGATACATGATGTTCTTGGTCAATAGGGAGGGTGTTACTGTTGAGAAGCAACTTAGTCAAGCATTCTGAAGCTGTCCTTCTCGTCAGCATGTTATAGTGCCTCTTCGCATGTCGCTGTATAACAGACTTCATCCACACGGGTAGCCTGGTCACGCAAAAAAAGATTCTAGGCCAACCCTCCCGAAGAGAACCCTTGTTTCTTTCAATTTCGGCTCGTAACTGCGCCTCTCGTTTCAGATTGTGTTCTTCTTTGGTATGTTTATTACTCAAAGTGATTGATCTCATTATTTCATGTCTGTTTACTGTTTACAATGCCTACTGGAGGCCATATTTGGTGTCTATACCGTGCTCACTGATCTACAGCTTGCTCTTGTAGAGATGGATGACGTGAGGGTTGCAGTAGGAAATCAGACCTTGTGTACCCCATTCGCCGCCAATACCACTCTCCTTGTGGCCAGAGAACATGCTATGAATCGGTCAGTATGATTTCCAAAAGATAATTGAAGGTGTCACTTACGCTTGAGGGGTGGGCTTCTCGAATGAGTTGATCCAGACACTGCCAGCCTGCAGACGGAGAGCAATACGCTCGGCGGCCTTCTCATCCTTACTCCAGACGCAAGCACCAAGACCGGCGTTGCTGTCGTTGGCACGAGCAATGACCTCCTCCTCATCAGAGTAAGGCTGGACGGGAACGATAAGACCGAATTGTTCTTCCTGGATGATCTTGCTGTCGTTGGGAGGGTTGTCGATGATGGCGGGCTGAAGCCAGTAACCGTCCTTCTTCTCGACATCACCACTGCCGGCAATGAAGTTGTAGCCCTTGTCCTTGCTGTCTTGGAAGAAAGTCTTGACCTTCTCATACTGCATCTGGTTCTGGATGGGACCGAGCATGGCGCCCTCCTCGTCGGGTGTGCCGACCTTGAGGCTGGCAGCAACCTTGGCCATTGCGTCGACCATGGGTCTGTAGATCTTCTCGTGGATGTAGATACGCTTGGTGGCAACGCAAACCTGGTAAAGAAGTTAGCATCTGGAAGATATATTAGGGATTATCCAACATACTTGACCACTGTTCTGGAAGGCACCCATGACAAGTTGAGGAGCAGTAGCCTCAATGTCAACATCCTCTCTGACGATACTGGCATCGTTACCTCCAAGCTCAAGGGTCACACGCTTGAGGGTCTTGCTGCAAGCAGCCATGATCTTCTTTCCAGTGGCAATGCTACCAGTGAAACTGATCTTGGCAATGCCGGGGTGCTCGGTGAACATAGGACCAAGCTTGTCATCACCACCGAGGACCTGAACGACACCGGGAGGGAAGATAGTCTGGGCCAGCTCAATTGCCTTCAGCGAGGTGTAGGGAGTGAAAGGCGAGGGCTTGACGATGATGGTGCATCCGGTAAGCAGAGCAGGAGCGATCTTGCCGAACGAGAGAACCAGAGGGAACTATAGAGACACCGTCAGCGACATGTCTCAATCTTACTAGGACGAAGAAGAACTACTTACGTTCCAGGGGCAGATGGCGCCAACGACACCCAAAGGCATGTATCTGGTTGTCATGATCTTCTCATCGTCCTCAATTCTCTCCTCAGGGATGCTCAGAGACACATGGTGATCGAACCATGCACCAACAGCACCAACCTCCATGGCGGCGAACTGTCTTGGCTTTCCAGTCTCCTTGCAGAGCAGTGTGGTGAACTCCTCCTGGTAACCGCTCCAGAGTTCACGGAAGTTCTTCAAGAGTTCCTTGCGCTCCTCAATGGGCTTGACACTCCATGACTCGAATGCCTTCTGTGCAGCAGCGACGGCCTCATCGACATCTGCCTGGTTGGCAATTGGCACGTCCCAGAGCTTCTCGCCGGTTGCAGGGTTGACACCTTGATGGTAGTTGTCTGACTTTGTGTGTGCCTTTCCATTGATAATGTTGGCGAACTCGGAGTCGAACGAGATGTTTGCGGTCTTTCCGGGCGACATGATGGGGGTGCAAGAATTGGACGTTTGAAACGCATTTGCTAGATTAAAGGTTTTGGTACTAAAGCTACACGCAAAGGAGTAAATGGTGGTATACAATGGGGCGTTCGGGGGGTGTAATAACGATATTCAATGATGCATTTTTCGGTTCTTCTTCATCACTTGCCCGTTTCACAGGTATCATCATCGTCATCGTCACTGTCCTCAGTATCCTCAATCTGCTCCAACAACAGGTTGGCAGCAGCATCAATCTCGTCCTGATCAAGCAACTTGATAGTCTCGAACGAATTTTGCATCTTCTGGATATTGACCTCCTGTGAGCTGGCTGTAGATGTGCTCGTGCCTGGTCTACCCAGCAAGTGAGGTGTTGGTTTCTTGGCTGCGAGCTGATACTCCTGGACGGGACGAGGTTTGGTTGATTTTGCTGCAGCTTTTGCTTCACGGCTGTGCTTTCTGATTGCGGCTAGCCTTTCCTGAGCTTGTGTAAACACTCCATGATACAGATGCAAGGGTAAGTATACATACTCTGCATTGCTTGCAAGTCTTCATTGATGTACCTACCAGGCCATGCTTGCCTGGAGCTCTGCTCTGAAACCAGTCGAGTGGTCTGTTGGACGCGCAGCATGAGCAGCGCTTGCTTTCAGCTGGAGACGTGCGATCTGTGGTTGATGACATGTTTGATGTGGAGGTGTTGGTGGTGGGTTGGGACCTTTGTGTTGTTGCTGTGTAGCCACGACAGCAAACCAGAAGCGCAAGAGAGGCCGATTTATATCAGTCGAAGCCGCTGAACTCAAGATTCTTTGCTGCTGTAGACTGAAGAGTGATGCGGCCACAAAGTGAGAGGTGAGATTGTAAGTGAAGGTTGCCATGCATTAGGTCATAATAACTCCTTTCCCATCTCAGGTGGCATGGAGCGATAAACCATCTGAAGACTTGCACACGACTCTCAAGAAGAAGTCAAGGCCCAAGGAGAACTGGAGTTTTGTCATATCTCCATGGATGCGGTCTCCAGCTGAGAAGCCACCATGCCTTTTTACACCTGATTGGGTGCCCGATAACTGTGCGCGGAGATATCGCCAGCCATTGAGTTCTCAAATATTCACTCCCGTCATTCATCCAAGTCGTCCGGGGTACATATCTTCGGTTGATGAACGCCTCGAAGTGACGATAGCGGGCGGGTGTGAGATGTATTCGGCGATAGGACTCGGTTTCGGCATAGGCTCTGTCTGCGAAAATGTCACAGTGTCTTCGAAATCGCGATGCCTCTTCTGTGCTTCCGTATGAGCCGAGGAGAAAGGATTGCTGGTGGCCCATATATTCCCCCATGTGCTGTTGCGTTTCGCAGTGCTGTACGTTGTGTTCGAAGGCAATGTGCTCAATGTGGGTGGTGAGGCAGAAACTCCTGTCAGCCAAGAGCTCTGGCCTACATATGTCATGGTACTCTTCGGGTCGGAGCTGTCAGATCCAGTTTGCAGGTCGTAAACACCTTGCCGAGCTGTGGCTATCTTGACCAGTTTTGACAAGACACCAAATTCCAGTTTCAACTTGATGCTGTAGCACATTCCCTTGAGCGTCACTTCGATTTGATACATGCCGAGGTATTCGACGGCAAGGAGTGCGACATCGAGGATGATAATCACGACGTTGATCGCAACCAGTTCCCACATGATCTTGCGGAAACGGCCGTCATCCACCACTTTGAGAATGCGACGAACTTCGACGAGGTAGATGAATGAGATGATTAATTCCTGCAGCGAGAAGACTGTCATCTGAATCTTTTCCATGACGGAGTATCCGAAAGTAAATAAGTAGTACTTCTTGGAGTTCGACCCAAGAGACAGGACGTTAGTCGGGACAGTGAGCACGACTGCGTTGATGATGATCATCCAGAGTATGCCCCTGAGTAACTTGCGGTTTTGCGTGATACAATGTAGACGAGAGTATAGGACCATGCTCGAGCCAGGCACTAGGACAACCCACCCTATGCTGGATAATATAATCATGCCCAAGGCATTGCCTTCTCCCACCTGTTTCAGCCATGCGCCAACAGAATATGGAATGATAGAAAGCGCCGTGATGAGCAGAGACCAGAAGTATAGACCAGAGTATCGCTTGAAGACGACGAGGACCAGTATGATGATCTCGGCGGCATTGTACCAGGCGATAGCGGTGAACGCAAGCATTGCCCGAATGACAATTGCATTTTCGCCCTTGTATCCGCCTGAGATTCCCGACTCCGCGTCCGTGATACCGTCGGGCATGTCGGTTTGCTATGATCACTCTGTAGTGTCCCGAGATGATAGTCGATATTCGATGAATGGTAGTTGCAACACTCAGGACATGATTGCGTCGAGCAACGGTCCAAAGACGATCGACATCTAAGAAGTGAATTGATGGATATCGCAGTTGAGTGAGAGGTAAGGACAGAAGACAGATTCATGACTGGGACCGACAACAGCCTTGAATCCTTCGTATGCACTACGGTCGGAAGACAAGGCCAGATCGGCACGTGGACGCATCCTACAGGGATGTTATAGCGCCATGCACGTCACTTTGCGGGGTTTCACCAGTCTTCAAGTGCTTTTGACTCCGCGCCAGACCGCTGTATCTCGGAGCTGACACCTCAAGGACCTGTCAAGATCCACACCAAGATGAGTACAAAAAGGCGGTATCGATCAGGAGATGTGGTAACGAAAAATTGTCCCGGCTTGTAAAATCCGTAGCTTCGTGACAATATCGCAACCTCGAGCTTACTGTACCTGCACAGCATTGTTTGCTCCACGGATATATTCGCTTCAACAATGCAGCGACTTCGAAATATGGTGTTGCTGGGACACCAAACATGATAATGTCAGGCTTGCTGACCAGAGCTCGGAATTAGAGGTCGACTCATTAGCTATGAGGATTGATGTCACCCACACAACCGCCATTTCCAATTGCTCACGCAGTCTTACAAACTCTGTGACCAGTCGCCAGGAATATTCCATTCACTGCTGCCATTAAGGAAGCGATCGATGTCGAATGTTTGCAAATCAGACATTTCAGGAAGAGTTTCGAGCCAAGTGTTGCCCCAATCATTGATAGTCTGAGGTTGCGATAGCAACTGCTGATCAAACAAAACTGAAGGTGAATATGTCGACACAATCTCTGACAGAGTCTTCAGATCTGCCTCTTTGCGCTTTCTGTGCAGATGAATCAACAAACAAGCCGTGCTCAGCGCTTCTTTTGCAGCATCAGTTGGGTAGACAAGCTGAATATTGCTCAACGTCTTGATGCCATCGTTCAATTGTGCGATAGCTGCTGGTGTGTCTAGAGCGAGCAAAATGCAGATAATCTGGAACGGCACATTGACCACGTGGTGCCATGGAGCGCAGTCGTCCAACAAGTCTTGAGCAGCTTGGATACCCCTTGCAGTCACTGACAGTACTTGGTTCAGAAGACTGCCTTGAAAATGGAAGTTGAGAATTCTCAAGCGACGACATAACAACAGGGTAAGGTTGCACTGAGCAAGAATAGATGGCGGCGCGGTATGATGCCGCTCAACGATTTTCGAGAGTGAGTTTTTGAGATCGAGGACATCCACATTCTTATCGGGATTGAGGTTCTCAGCGTGAGGTAGGAGTTCGAGAAGCTCTGTGGTATAACCACCTTCTCTAGGCGCTGGCAAATCGAAATCAAGCGTCTGGAGATGTACTCTTGAGCGTCCAATATCGAACGACATCCAAACGTTGAGATGCTGGGAGACACCAAGAATTCTCTTTCTGATCTCCGGCGTCAGCGACTGGCCAGACTCATCTGTACCCCAGTTGAGTACATGAGTTGAATGGATACCAGCCGCTTCGAGTGTGTGCATCAACATGCAACTAGCCATCCATGCGGCATGTGCTGGAGCAATCATTCTCATATAAGCCACCCGCAATACCCACGCAGTGACAATATCAAGAGAAGGATGCACCGATATTGACTCCTCAAGAATCCGCTTCGCTGTCTCAATGAGGTCCAGTTCCGCATCAATCACGTTTCTCCGAGAAAACAGAAGTCCCAAGGCCGCAATGCCACACAAAACAGCCTCGAAGGAGCTGGTCTCTGCATTGTCATTCGTCCAGTAGGTTCGCATACGCCGCTCGAGGGACGCTCGATCCACGAAACCGTAGCAAGGGTCGACTTTGGCAAAGTATACACCCACGAGCTCTTGTGCTTCTGGCCACGAGAGAATCTGGGTGATGGAACGCGATACTGGAATGTGGTTCGATTTTCGTGATCCAAGGAAAACATTCCAAGCGAACAAACGTAATCGAGGAGCGTTGGCCGGATCAATACCCAACGCCATCTTCCTCACAAAGGCAGAAGCTGAATTGGCTTCCAGCGACTGTATCCTCGTTTCCGCATCCTGGTCTGTAGGCGATGGAGGCGTCTGTTCCGCTGCTGGTGATGTGTCGGATATTGCGGCGGCTTTCCTTTTCCGAGTAGATTGCGGATAATGGCAATCATAAGCATATCGAACACAAGTACCGCATGGAAAAGCTCCATCGCACTTCCTTTTGCGTTCTCTGCATGGCTCGCAAGCTACGCGTGAGCGCAATCTGTTATGTTGCGGCGTCGTCGACGACATATGAGTATTGACGACTTGCGAGATGCATGAGCAGCTACTCTCAAAACTGCCCAAGAGCGATGAGATGACCTGAAGCTGAGTCACCGCTGTACCGCCGTCTCTGCCTTTGTTTCTTGAATTCTGCTGAGGGCATCGTGAAGACTACCCCGCTCCATCCGCAATAGCCGCGGTTACCCGAAGTCCAGCCAGGACAGCTCTTGCGAGTTTAGGACAACCACAACAGCATTGTCAGGACTCACAACATGTATGTCTGGTCTCGCTGCAGCGTCGAATATCTCATTCATTAAATCTTGATGCGAACAAGATAGTAAAAGGGGCTCCTCTCCCGCGGGTGTCTTTACCACGCTCGGTCTTTCCGAAGGCTTGGCTGCAGCTATCAGCCCAAATCGTTTCTACACGCGAACGCCATGCTTGGAAACTTGCTCAATGTCCCTCGAAACGTGCTCTTCGTTCCACGAGCACCTCCGGCCCCATACGTGCAATCCATGTGGCACTGATTGACTAGGATTCATGTGTCCCGATATGGCAATAACGACAATGGTCTCCTTAACAACTTGCTCAAACGTCCTCTCGAGATGCGGTCTGCCAATGTTCTTACTAGGATAATGAAGTGATATTGATGCAAGTCTTGTGTCAGCGGTACTATACAAGAGCCATGCCATTCCACGTCAAATTCATGGCCGTTGGTTCACTCAATTTGTCAACATGAAGATTCCTATCACCACTGGGCTCAGCCTGCCCCTCATGTTCTCTGGTCTTGTTGCTGCAGAGAAACAGTATGGGGTGCTTGGATTCGGTATTCCAATGTATACGCCATTGTGCTGCTACTCTTGTCATGACGCGTTGTCTGCCCTTTACCTGAATTGCACAACCTTCTCCGAGGACATGGATATGGGCCACAGTGGTATGGACATGAAGCTACTAAAACGCATGGATATGGGAGGCGAGTCTACAGCAGCAACCAGTGATGCTTGCTACGCTAGCGATAGGACCTGGCTCGAAACGTTTTCCAACTGTGTCCACGACAAGTGCTCGAGGGATGGTGTCGATGAGAGCAAACAGGGTCAATGCTTCTTCAGATTGGCCGCAAATGGACTACCCATACCATCATTACAAACTTCCTTGCCCTTGGTAGCTCCCAATGTGGAGTTGGATGCGGACGCTATCTGGTTGAACTCGACAAGCCTGGTCAACGAACATGCTTACCTTGCCAACTATGTGACGATGAAAGAGTTCGTGTCATCTGAGCACCGCCATACTCGCTATGCGTAAGCATATAAATCTCAAGCCAGTACTCACAGTATGCTGACCCGATACAGACTTGTCAGCATGCTCTTCGTTGTGGGTATATGTATCATTGCCGGGTCCTGGAAGACACACGTCCCCTCTAGGTTTATGTCCAACAGCTTGTCATTGAAGTTGAAACAGTATTTTACTGTACCTGCTGCATTCAACGATCGACATCTATCGCCATTACCATACCGAATCGGTACGCATGAAACAACGAGGTACTACCTCGGTAATCGCTAATTGTTGCTTTGTCGTGCAGGTTACTTGCCTAAGCGCGACATCTCGTTGTTCATCGGAGCATACGTTATTCTTAACATAATTTTCTCAGCTGTCTCATTCCACCACGTCACCCCAAATGCGTGGTATGCTGACCGGCGCCACGAGATTGCTGCTTACGTCTCGAACCGCACCGGTGTGCTTAGCTTCGCGAACCTTGCTCTTGCAATTCTCTTCTCGGGTCGTAACAACTTGCTCATCAACGTTACTGGTTGGAGTCAGAGTACAATGTTAGCAATTCACCGCTGGGCATCCCGAGTTGCTACCGTCCAGGCTGTCGTACATTCCATCATCTACACGATCACTTATGTCTGGACTGGCGGATATGCTGCATACAGAACCGAAGCTGCCATGGCTTACTACTGGTGGGGTATCATTGCTACTGTCGTTTTGTGTCTTTCAGTAGGCTTCGCAGTCCTTCCCGTCCGCCTTCGATCCTACGAGATCTTCCTGATCACCCACATAGCTTTCGCTATCCTCGCACTGATGGGCTGTTGGTATCATATCCATTTGCGCTTTGGCGATAAGTGGGGCTACAAGGTCTGGCTGTACATCGCGTTCGCTTTCTGGGCCTTCGACAGGTTGATGCGTTTTGCCCGTCTGGTATATCACAATTGTTTCGGCAGCCCGATGGCGGTGGTCAAGCAGGTCCCGCACACCGAAATCATACAGATGACCATTACTCTGAAAAAAGCCTGGAAGGTCAAACCTGGCCAACACTCATTCCTCTACATACCTCTACTGGGGAAGCCATGGGAGAACCACCCGTTCACGATTGCATCTTGGACCTCGTCCGAGTCCAGTCGCAACTCACCGGCCATCGCAGACAGGTCTGCTGGCAAGGAAGCTGAGGTCCACGGTTCCGAGATTGACAGCTCCTCCAGTTCACAGCACACTCAGGATTCGCGTCAACCTCATCAACTGGTATGCCTCATGCGTGCCAGAAAGGGTATGACCGCATCACTGCTTTCGAAGCTTCAGAGATCAGGGGCTAGCTCTCTGCCAGTTTCTATCCTCACTGAAGGACTATACGGCGGGCATAATGCTACATTGTCACCATTGAAGACTGCGGACACCATCATTTGCATTGCTGGCGGTATCGGCATCACCAGCTGCATGAGCTTTTTACAACAATACGTCAATGAGTCGCAATCCGCGGAATCTACCTCGAAAGCCTTGATGAGCTGTGCAAATAACTTCGTGCTCGCTTGGTCAGCGAGAGAGGAGTCTCTAATACGCCATGTATCCGCCTCTCTTTTGCCTGACGCTTCTTTGGGATTCCCAAGTAAAACCATCGAGTATCGGTTCTGGTGCACTGGAGAAAACGGCAGTCAAGATAAAGGCCTGGAGCAAGCCAGTGGTTTGCAGAGAGGCAGGATGAACGTTGGAGAGGTAGTTAGATCGGTAGCAGAAAAGGGAAGAAGGGTTGTGGTAGTGGCTTGCGCGCCTGGCGGGATGTCAGATGAAGTGAGAGCAGCCGTGGTCGGTTGTCTGAGAGATGGCATGCCGGTTGACTTGATCGAAGAGGCTTTCGCGTGGTAAACTCCTCTTTCCGTAGCTTTTATCAAGCGCCTCCGGAGAGTGAAGACATGTAGAGAATGTGTCCTACATGATAGAGAAATTGTAGTGTTCCAAAATACAATCATCCCCTCTTTCCAGGTAGGGATGGATCCATATACCATCCGAATGCAGAGTATCTTTACCAAAGCAAGCGTGGGCCACGGAAACACCGTAATGCAGCCTCTCTCAGTGAGTGATACTCTATTTCAGAAAGTATTGTGCATTACTATAGCTCAGTATACTAGCTCTGCTCATACCAAGGAAACCTACTCCGTGGCATCTCGAGAACTCGTCCTAGGTTTAAGTACCTTCTGGTTTTCATGTCTGTAGACCTTAGAATACCTCACTTCCCCTATCAGTAGTACACTTCCTAAACGCGCCCTCGAAAATTGTGTCATGGGATTTGTTATCCATATCATTCGTTTTGCATTCGCTGATGAATCTGCTAGACCGTTTCTCAAAGTCATAATGGCCACTTCGCCTCATAACCATCTCTCCTCATCCCCGGCTGAAGCAAACAATCTACCAACCATCCTGTCTTCCCTGCTGCTCACCCTGATCATAAGAGTTCTGCACACCATCACCAAACTGATCAACATTCTGTCTACCATCATTATACTCATTCTGCACACCCTGACCAAACTGATCAACATCCTGCTTGCCATCATTGTAATTAGACTGAACGTCATTCTCAGCACGTTGGCCCTCATTCTGTACACCGCCAATCTTATCGCCAATCCAGCTAGCAGCACCGCGGAGGCCGCCACCAATGTCCGAGGGAATGTTTTCGGCGTCGGATACGGTGTTGTCGAAACCTTGTTCAGTGCGACGAGCCATGTTTTCGGGGGCGTCTTCGACGGCTTGGGCGTCGTTGCGGAAGGAGTTGCCGATGGATTGTTCTTCGTTGTTGAAGGCTTGGTCGGCGCGGTCGTAGCCGCCCTCTGTAGGTGAGGTGTTAGTGATGGAGTTGAGGTGGGGTGGAAGGATAGAAGAAAAGGAACAAAGAGCGAGGTAAAGTAAAGAATTATAAACGTTCTTCGCCTCTCACTCAAGCAATAAACAAAAATCTTCCTCGGCCCTGTTCAACTTTCGAAT
>Ga0181465_100544_pt2 | contig 12813 bp, 13 predicted proteins | sample InSIn3gowninarea_FD_119076 | JGI IMG/M metagenome (GOLD analysis project Ga0181465, IMG submission 119076) | Clean room microbial communities from NASA Spacecraft Assembly Facility at Jet Propulsion Laboratory, Pasadena, California, USA -... ... | reverse complement strand
TGCTATCATCTTATTCCTTATTGGTTTAGGATGACATTTATTATAAGAGGTTTGACCTCTTTAGATTCTACTGCATGGGCCCCATACTATAGATTTCCATCATCTAATAATTTCTGCAATTGTTTCCTCATAATCATACAAGCATTTATCTTATGAACTTTACCCTTATGATATTTATAAAATTCTACCTCATTCTACCAATTTGGGTTATCATGATGGGGATCTAGTTCTTATTTTGGATCAGATTTGATTAATCTCTTTTGTAAGTAATCTATAAACACAATGGTGAGAGCTAAAGCTAACCTTGTGTACTTCTTAAAATTTTGCTTTGCTTGAATCTTTTTTTTGAGTCTCTTATATGGCATGAACCTCCTTATCTTCCTTTTTCTAATAATCCTATATCAACTAAGCACTTCTCCTTTTGGGTAATCCTATGCATAATTTCTATAAATGGAAGTGTCATGTAGTACAAAGCTATGAATTTTAACTTAGGATAGATGTTATGAATAAACATGGATGTGACATGGGATTTAGATAATGCTTAAGTATCATGCTTCATATATTTTGAAAGATTTATACAAACTTATCAAACCTTTTATTTTAACCCTGAATAGTACTAACTAAATCTAAAATTATGATCTATCTAGGAGCATGATATTTAAAATATATATAGAATTTTAAAATACGTTATTCATAATAATTAATGGATTTAGTGGGTAAAGATAAATACCAATTAAGTGCATCACATATGAATGTAGTAGGAAAATACTTAGCCATCAAATTATTATCCACTTTAAATTTCAATTTGAAGTTCATATAGAAAGCCTTGATATGAGTCATATGATATCCCTCACCATGATATGTGTAAAAAATAGGCTCTATTTGAAGATATCATGCCTTAGTGTTAATAATTTCATCACATAATAGATTTGAATCCCTAAAAATAGGGGGAGTAGCTCCAATATACTAACTATTTCTTGTAATGTTAGAGCCTTCACTTCTATCCTCATTTTTGTAAAGCATCTTCTTCAAATTAGCTTTAGTTGCATCATCAAATCTATTGGTCATGGTAAGAAACTATTGAACTTCATGTGACACTAAGAGGGAGGGGGGGTGAATCAATGTGTCTAAAAACTAAACTCATATTTTAGCTTCTAAAATGAAGATAAAGAAAAATTAAAATGAAATAATCAAGCACATCGAATGCAACACACAACACAAGATATAATGAGGTTCACTAGTTTAGATACATCCTCAAAAATGATTGCTTGGATTCCAATCCAAATCTAGCCATAGAAATGATCTTATAAATTCATATCATAAACTATAAAGGATATCACCAACTACCTCTTAATTTGGTAGCACCCACTACCCGAAGCACCAACTCCTCTCGACTTGATAGCACCAACTTCTCAAAGCACCAACTCTTCTTGATTTGATAGCACCAACTACCTAGAGCACCAGTTCTGATTACCAAGCATCCACTTGATAAAATATCATAAAGTAATAGGAAGAATGATCATGGTTTCAAAAGACCTTGAATGGTTTAGCTCCAATATTATCTTTTCTCATGCTTCCAATCTCAAACACATACCCACACTCTTAATCAATTGCTTCAATATTTTCTACTTATCCCCAAAGCGTTGCACTCCTCTATAGCTTCAATCCTTTAATTCATGCACACTCTCTCTTCATGCATCCATTATACTCCTCAAAAATTGCACATATCTGCTCTTCCATTTTTTTACTATATCTTCATGCTCACTCTCTCTTCATGTCTCCATTCTACTCCTTGAAAATTGCACATATCTACTCTTCTATTTTTTTATTGTATCTTCATGTTGACTCTCTCTTCACACCTTTTCCAATCTACTTATCTTTGCATGCACACTTCTTCCATTTTGCATACCTACATATATACACATTAACTCTACAATTGTTCATGTTTGTTACCCATTAGAATCATCATTAATTGCACTTAATCATTATACACTATTTTTAGTTATATCCATTATGATTGATGTTTTTTTATTTTGAAAGCATTTTCTATAGGTCATAACTTCTTCTGCAAGTTATCTACAACATCTTAAACTTACCCTAAAAATAACATGTAATCAACTTTTTTGGTACCCACAAAAAATTTGAAATGCATATTGTGTATTCACACATAGCTCGATCTTCTCTTTTGATTCCAAGAGTTCCAGATGGTATAATGGATCTTCTCTTTTGATTCTAGGAGTTCTATACGATTTTGAGTGAAAATTGAGATGTTCCAATATGTATTGCTCTTTTCCTTTTGATTTTGGAAGTTTTGAATTAGGTTGAGTGTAAAGAGAGCTAAATATGATAAACTTTAGAAATGATATCAGCTGAAGATAAGCGAGCCTTATATTTATTTAAATCTAAGTTCGATGACTAATGACATCAGTAGAAGATAGGTAGGCCTCCATTTTTTCTAGATTCAGGTCTAATAAGTGATAACATCAGTAGAAGATAGGTGAGCCTCTATTTTTTCTAGATTTAGGTCTAATGAGCAATGATGTTAGCAACAAGGATAAAAGGTTCTAGTGATTATTCATTATTAGGCTTCTAGATGCAATAAGGATGATGTTAGAAAAAGAGGTTGGGAGAGGGATTAATAATTATATTTTGAGATCTCTAGGTCTAGTGAGTAGTGACATCAACATTGTAGCTTCCAAGTTGTGGAGGATAGCATTATTGAGTCTTAAGGGCCCACCATGAGGTTTTAACTTGAACTTTTCATTTTGTACACAATAAGGAATAAGATGATAGCAATAGAAGATAAAGCATTGTATAACTAGATAGTGGAGCATGATGACATCACTACAAGAGAAGAAAACACCTAGAAAGATGAACAAAAAGTTAGGAAGATCTAAAACTAAAATAGATCACATGGAAAGGTTCCATAAATACGATGGATGGCTAGGAATGCTTCAAAAATATGATAGATAGCTAGAAAAACCTTGGAAGTGAAGTATATAGTGTAGATTAGCTTTGAAAATATGATGGATGATCTAAAAGTGAAGCAAATAGTCTAAAAAGCTTCCAAAAATATGATAGATGGTTAAGAAAGCTTTGGAATCATGAATGATAGCCAAAAAAGCTCTAGAACTAAAAGACCAACTTCAAATACACACATACATTCAATACATTTTTTTTTCTTACCATTTATAATAAAACATACTCACTCTTAGCCATACCCCTTTAGACACTCTCTTCTACCACTCTCATCAGCCACACTCTTCAACCACTTACCTCACCAACCACACTCTTCAGCCACTTACTTCAACCCCTCACTATAGTCACTCTCTTCAATCATATATGTACATTGTACACATGCAAATTGATCTCATCGTGTTGATAATAATGATAATACCATTGTACCGTACTCAATAATCTTCCCCTTTGGAATTGTTGGCAACATATAATCATACACCTGGAATTTCTCTCCCCCTTTGTCAATAATAACAAAGGGTGTTCAAGGACTCCACTTGAGTCCACATACAACATTCTCAGGAAATCATTAGTACACACAAAAATCAATACATAAGGAAGCAAAATATGAGTGAAAGTAGAGATGCTCCCCCTAAGAATGTAATTTTGAGAACTGTCTAGTGCTTAGGAAGTAAAACCACTCCCAATTTCTTATGAAGATACTCAAAAACTTCCTTTGGTAAAGGTTTGGTAAAGATATCTGCTACTTGCTCGGTTGTTGGAACAAAATCCAACTTTACTTCTCCTTCTACCAATCTTTATTTTTTTAAAATGATATCTAATAGTAATATGCTTTGTTTGTGATTGCATAACTAGATTTTTTGATATATTAATGGTACTTGTGTTATCACACATCACTAAAATAGGCTCATTAATTTGTATACCAAATTATTTTATCATTTGCTTCATCCATAAAACCTATGTACAACAAGATGTCATTGCTATATACTTTGCTTCCACTATGGATAGGGATACTAATTCTTATTTTTTGTTATACCATCCAACAAGATTATTTCCCAAGTAAAATGCACCACCATTGGTGCTCTTCCTATCATCAACACATCCTACCCAATCTATATTTGAAATAACAATAAGTGTAAAATTCTTACCCTTAGGATACCATAATCTATACTCCATTATACCTTTGGGGTACCTAAATATTCTCTCTACTGCAATAACATGTGTTTCTTTAGAATTTTCTTGAAAACATGCAACCATACACATTACCTGTAGAATATCTAGACTAGTGGTTGTCAAGTAGAGTAAACTTCCAATCATTGATCGCTACTATGTTTGATCCACCATTGGTGCTTTATCATCCTTACTTAGCTTGCAACCTATCATCATAGGAGTGCTCATAGGTTTACAATCTTCCATACTAAATTTCTTCAACATTTCCTTGACATACTTGATTTCTGAAATAAAAATGCCATTCTTTAACTGATTAATTTGCAAACCTATAAAATATGCAAGCTCACCTATCATAGATATTTCAAATTATGTTTTCATTTTAACAAAAAAGCTTTTACATGGCTCATCCTTGCCTCCTCCAAAAATGATATCATCCATATAGACAATAACAATTAGCTAATTTTCCTTTTTTGATTTAATGTATAAGTTGTTATCCACCATTCCTTTTCTAAATCCTTGTTGATGTAAATATGCATCAAGCTTGGAGTACCGTGCTCAAGGTGCTTGCTTTAAACCATATAGATTCTTCTTCAACTTGCATACTAGATTAGGATCCTCTCCCAACTAAAAACCATATGGCTACTCAATGTAGACTTCCTTAATTTTACCATTCAGAAAAGCTAATTTAACATCCATTTGGTAAATGCAATAAACATATGAATAGCCTCTAATCTAACCATAAGTGCAAAAGTTTCTTCAAAATCAATTCCTTCAACTTGATCATATCCCTTACAAACTAATCTAGCTTTATTTCAAACTGCCTGCCCATCTTCATTTAATTTGTTATGGAAGACCCATTTTGTGCCAATCACATTTTTGTTCTTTGGTCTGGGAACAAGTTCCCAAGTTTCATTCTTTTCAATCTATGTTAACTCTTCCTTCATTTCTTTGATCCAAATTTCATCTTGACTAATTTCAACAACATTTTTAGGCTTTATGCTAAATAAGAGAGAATAAGTATGTAAATCCCTTTTTTGAGTTTGGATACCTGCATAAAACCCACCAATAATTTGCTCTCATAGGTGATCGTTATGCCATCTTCTTGATGAAAAATTTGAATTTTTTTTCTTCTTCTTCCTCTTCAATTTTTGAATGATCACTTGAGTCCTTTTGAGAGCTTGACACTTCTTATTTCTTCACTTGTGGTTGTTGTATCTATGGTGTAAATTTTTACTTGCCCTTTTTATCTCTTTCAATTTGGTCTTCATAGATAGGAAAATCATCATCATCATTTCTCTTTGGAAGATCTCTTTGCTCATCAACACAAACATTAGCGCTATCTGTAATTATTTTTGTCCTTTTGTTATAACACCTATATGCTTTACTCTTCAAAGAGTAACCAAGAAAAATACCTTCATTGGATCTATCCTCAAATTTTCCTAAATTTTTTTCTATCCTCTTGATGTAACATTTGTTGCCAAAGATCTTGAATTGCTTGACTATGGCTTTTCTTCCAAACCATAGCTCATATGGTGTTTTATCCTCATGTGGCCTCAATAAACATCTATTTTGAATATACATTATTGTGCTCATCACTTCTTTCCAAAATCTATCAGTAACTTTACTTTTTGTTAGCATAGTTCGAGCCATTTCTTACATTGCCCTATTTTTTCTTTCAATGACTCCATTTTGTTGTGGATTTATTGCTACAAAAAATTATCTTTCAAAACCATGTTCTATTCAAAACTCAAAACATTCATTAGAACTGAACTCACCTCCTCTATCTGAATGAAGGCATTTGATTCTCTTTTTTATTTGATTTTCTACTTGATTCTTAAAAGCTTTAAACATTTCAAATGCTTCATATTTATGTTTCAATAATTGCACCCAAGTCATTCTTGAATAATCATTTATGAATAATATAAAATACTTATCTCCATTGATGCTTTGTGTCCTCATCGATCCACATAAGTCGATGTGAATTATCTCCAATGGTTTGCTTGTGTAATATTCCTTCACCTTGAATCTTGCCTATGTTTGCTTTCCTTTTTGACATGAATCACAAATATCTTTTGATGGTTTGTTAATGCTAGGGATATCTCTTACCCCCCTTTCTGAGAAAATGTTCACTATGTTTTTGAAATTGATATGTCCTAGCCTTTTATTCCATAGCCAATCATCACTCTTCTTACCTAGAAGACATGATCCTTTAGAAATATCTGATAAGGTATACATATTACCACATGTTCTTGTACCAATTGCCATGAGCCTACTACTATTTGCCCTTTGAATCTCATAACCATGCTTCTTGAAGATCATATCATTTCCTTTATCATAGATTTGATTGACACTCAACAGATTGTGTTTTAGACCAACAACAAATAATACCTATTCGGATCTAATTTTTCCATCATTTATTTTGACCATCCTTTTGCCAACAATCTTTACACCATCATTGTTACCAAATCTAACTAACCCACCTTCATATTGTTGTAAATTTTGAAATTTTCTTTTGTCACCTATCATATGGCTTGAGCATCTGTTATCTAATACCCACGGTGATGGTTTATCTTGATCCTTGAATATCTTTTGAACAATTAGTGAATCCTTATCACCTATGAGTTTCTCCTTTTCTTTCTAAACGTGTTTTACCTTTGCTTCAAGTTCTTATTTTTTATTCTATTTTTCTTCTTCTTATGGGGAACTTATCTAAATCTATCTATTTTATCTCATAGGAGGAAACTATCTAGGAGGAAAGGAACTCATTCCATACCTACTTCTACAAAATCTAGCAATACATCCAAACTCATGACAATTATAACATTCAACTTGATACTCTGTTAGTGAGCCAAAAGCATTTCTAGTAAGAAAAGTTCTTAAAGCAATATTATACTTACAATTTGAAATTTAATATCCATAAGCATTGTATTTAAAATAGAAACCATTGAAAGGATATATAAAGCTATTGTATTGTTGAGAATTTCTTGACCCTGCATAAGGTTTCCTTCTTGATTGTATCCATGTGAAACCATCATCCTCCAATCCTATGCTATCTTCTTTTTTCTTGGTTACTTCAATATTTACCATTTTTGTATCATTGGAAGATGATCCTTCTTCGTATCCCAAATCAAACTTATCTAAAAATGTTCTTTGAATATTAATGATCTCACTAAGGTTGGTTGATCTTCCTTCTAGGTACTCATAGGAACTAATCTTCTTGGTGACTTCCTTTAGCTACATATGTAGCTTAACTATTTCCTCTTCAAGATTATTGTAGTTCTTAACTTTTGTAAGAAGTTGTGCCTCCAACTCCTCATTAATCTTATTAGATTTTTCCACATCTACTTTTAAGCTTTCTATAATATCACCTACATCATCAAGCCTTTTTGAGATTTTATTATTTCTCTTTCTTTCCTTATCTAGTTTATTCAATGCTGCTACAAATTCTTCTTCAAGATCAACCTTGGCCTCATAATCATCTTCTTAATATGTCTCTTCTTTCTTCCCTTCACCATTTTATTTCTCTTCAAATGCCACAAATAATACTTCATTGCATTATTTATCTAAATCATCACTAGAAGCTTCATCTTTGGAGCTTTCATTTTTAGACAAGAAGCTTTTCATATTTAACTTTCCTTTTCTCGCAAAGGATTTATTCTTCTATTTTTTCTCAAAGTGTGACCCTTGATCATTTTTATCATTTTTATTGTATGGATATTTTGATGTAAAGTGATCAACATCACCACAATTAAAATATTTGAAAGGCAACTTGCCCTTATATTTACCTTTATCTCTTTTCATCTTTCTAACAAAGTTTGATTTTGAACCATCCGATTGTTCCTCAGCATCAGAATCTGATTGAGCTTTGTTACTTTTGTTGGCTTTAAATGTTGCTTCCTTTTCTAAAGGTTTTGATTTTCCAATTCTCATTTCATAAGTAGTTAGTGACCCATGCATTTCATCCATACTAAAAGTATTCAAATTTTTGGCTTCTTCTATGGTAGACACCTTTGAATGAAAATAAGATGGGAGAGATTGTAATACCTTTTTTCACGATGACTTGATCTTCAATTTTCTCTCCAAGACCTCTTATGGCATCAATAATTTCATTCACTTGTAACATGTATGCTTTGATTATCTCATCATCCTTCATCTTTAACACTTCAAATTGAGCTTTATATGTTTAGATTTTAGCTTCCTTGATTTTATAATCTCCTTCATGGATACTCTTCAATTTATCTCATATTTATTTATCAAACTTGCATGCCATAAATTTCACCAACTCATTGTCCACTATACCATATATTAAAGTGTTTCTTACTTTTTCATCATACTCAAATTCCTTTCTTTCTGCTTCATCTTATGGGTTCGTAGTGGGAGGAGTATAGACTTTTCCAACTACATCCCAAACATTGAAGCCCAAAGCACTAAGATAAGTTTGCATCTGAGTCTTCCACAATGCATAGTTAGTTCCATCAAAGAGAGGTATCTTTTATTATGAGAAACCTTCACCACTTTCCATAGTGCCACAACCAAGATCTCCTTACCTGATATATCCTAAATAGGAACTAGTTCTGATACCAATTACTAAACTTCATGTGACACAAAGAGGGGGGCTGAATAAATGTGTCAAAAAACAAAACTTAGATTTAAAATTCTGAAATCAAGATAAATAAAAACTAAAATTAAATGATTAAGCACATCAAATGCAACACACAACATAAGATATAATGAGGTTCACCAGTCTGGCTACATCCTCGTAAATGATTGCTTGGGATCCAATCCAAATACATCCATAGAAATGATCTTACAAATTCATAACACCAACTATGAAGGGTAGCACCAACTACCTATTAATTTGATAGCACCCACTACCTAGAGTACCAACTCCTCTTGACTCAATAGCACCAACTACTTGGAGTACCAACTCCACTTGATTTGGTAACAGCAACTTCTTGGAGCACCAACTTTGATTACTAAGCACCCACTTCATAAAATATCAAAAAGTAATAGGAAGAATGATCATAGTTCCAAAAGACCCTGAATGGTCCATCTCTAATATTATCTTTGCTCATGTTGCCAATCTCAAACACACACCCACACTCTTAATCAATTGCTTCAATATTTTTTACTTATCCCAAAAACACTGCACTCCTTTGTAGCTTTAATCCTTTAATTTATGCACACACTCTCTTCACACCTCCATTCTACTCCTTGAAAACTACACATATTTGCTCTTTTATTTTTTTACTGTATCTTCATGCTCACTCTCTCTTGATGCCTCCATTCTACTCCTCAAAAATTGTACATATCTTCTCTTCCATTTTTTTACTGTATCTTCATGCTCATTCTCTCTTAACACCTTTTCCAATCTACTTACCTTCACATGCATACTTATTCCATTTTGCATGCCTACACATATGCATTAAATATTTACAATCATTCCTATTTGTTGCCCATTATAATCATCATTCACTCCACTTAACCATTATACACATTTTATCGAGTAATAATATTCATTTTGTAACAGCTCTTTCAATGTTGAGTGTCCATTTTTGTGTTTATAATTATTGTAACTAAAAAAATCCATTTTTAGCTCTATCCATTATGATTGACATTTTTTATTCAAACAACATTTTTTGTAGCTCATAACTTCCTACATAAGTTGTCCACAACATCTTAAATTTACCCTAAAAATAACATGCAATCAACTTTTCTGGTATCCATAAAAAATTCAAAATGCATACTATGTATTCACACAGAGCTCAATCATCCCTTTTGATTCTAGGAGTTCCATACGGTATAATGGATCTTCTCTTTTAATTATGGTAGTTTTGGATCATTTTGAGTAAAAACTAAGCTATTATGGTATGTGTTATTCTCTTCCTTTTGATTCCAAAAGTTCTAGATTAGGTTGGATGTAAAAAGAGCTAAATATGAAAAAATTCAAAAATGATGTCAGTAAAAGATAGATAGGCCTCAAGTTTATCTAGATCTAGGTCTAATGAGTAATGATGTCAACAAAAGATAGGAAAGCCTCTATTTTGTCTAGATCTGAGTCTAATGAGCGATGATATTAGCAAAAGATAAGTGGACCTCCATTTTATCTAGATCCAAGTTCGATGAGCAATGACATCAGTAGCAAGGAGAAAAGGTTTTGATGATCATTCATTGTTAGGCATCTAGATGTAATAAGAATGATGTTAGCAAAAGAGGTCAAGAGAGGGACTAATAACTATATTTTGATATCTTCAAATCTGATGAGTAGTGACATGAACATTATGGTTTCAAAGTTGTAGAGGATAGCATTGTTGAGTCTCAAGGGCCCACCATGATGTCTTAACTTAAACTTTTTATTTTATTCATAATAAGGAATAAGATGATATCACAAGCAGATAAAACATTGTAGAACCAGGTAATGGAGCATGATGACATCACTATAGGAGAAGTAAACACCCATAAAGTTGAATAAATGGTTAGGAAGCTTTAGAAGTGAAACATACTATATGGAAAGGTTCCAAAAATGTGATGGATGGCTAGGAAAGCTTTGAAAGCATGATAGATAGATAGCAAAACCTTGAAAGTGAAGCATATAGTGTAAATTAGCTTCAAAAATATGATGGATGGTTTGAAAGTGAAGTATACAATCTAGAAAGGTTTCAAAAATATGATAGATGGCTAGGAAAGCTTTGAAAGTATGATTGATAGTCGAAAAAGATCCAAAATGAAAAGACCAACTTCAAATGTACACATACATTCCATAAAATTTTTTTTTCTTACCATTTATAATAAAACATACTCACTCTCAACCATACCCACTCAAACACTCTCTTCTACCACTCTCATCAGCCATACTCTTCACCTACTTACCTCATCAACCACACTCTTCAATGACTTATTTCAGCCACTCAAATGTACACATACATTCTATACAAAATTTTGTTCTTACCATTTACAATGAAACATACTCACTCTCATCCATACCCCTTCAGACACTCTCTTCTACCACTCTCATCAACCACACTCTTCAACCACTTACCTCATCAGTCACACTCTTTAGCCACTTACTTTAGATGCTCACTATAGTCACTCTCTTCAGTCATATCTATACATTGCACATATATGCACATTGATCTCATCATGTTGATAACAATGATAATGTCATTGCACTGTACTCAACATAAAATTAGTGGGTTCCATTTATGAAAGACTTGAAATGCAAGATTAGTCTTATGCAAAACCTTATGGTTTTTAGTACAACTAGTGAAGGATAAAATGATGTATCAAAAATAAATCAAGTTCAGTAATTTTTATAACTGAAATAATAATTATTAGGGTTATTTAGAGTATATTCAATTTAACCAAATAACCATGAAATAGTAATACATAATGATGATCTGAAAGATGATAATGATTTAATTAACCTTGACTTATCAAACTAGATTTACGAAATATACAAATATATACTTTACCTATCATAAAGAATGAATATGATATTCAATCGAAATAAGATGAATGATGAGCTTCTCTAAAGAATGAGGCTAATAATTCGATCTCAATCTTGAACTAGTACTAGGATCCCAGTGGCATTATCCATTTATCATTCTATATTACCTCTTCTTTGTCATCATTATTCATTTGAAGCTAAAAAAAATTACATGCAAGTGAGTAGGAAAGATCATAAGAATGCAAAGCTCATTGTATAACAAAATCCAAATATGATAGGTGGTGTTAAGAAATATCGATCAAGAATGACACAAGTAATTTCCACCTATCAAGGATTTAGGATCATGCCATATCATCATTTAATATGTATAATCCCTCCACCTTTATAAGTAACAGGTCTAGTTGTAAGGCTCCTCCTTAGGCTTATTGTGATGTTAGGCTGACCTGTTATCATAAAACATAAAGGTAGATGAGATTACACAATGATAAGAGAATTTATTTAATTATATAATTAAATCATTTCAAATACCTAAAAGGGTATTTTAATTAAATTGAAATTCATTTTTAGGTGATAATAGTAACAATTGCACATCCTTAGAAGAAGGATGTGACCTTTCTTGTGGTCAACTAGAAAGAGAGATCTAGATTCCCATTCATGTGTGCGATCTTAGAAAATTAACTTGATAGGCCAACTTCAAAATACCATAACTCTTTCATCTCTTGATGAAACCTAGTTATGTAACCTATCAAAATAATTGGCATGAGATCGTCTTTCCATTTTAAGTAACTAAATATCAATTTCTAGCTCATAGAAGATGAAATTTCCTTAAAACCAAAAATGAGTAGAACCTTATAAATTGGGAATACTACAATAACACATCTCTAAAATTTACTTATCTTTAAGAAATATGAACATATTACCAATTTGATGATATCCCAATTCATTCTTGAAGGTGGTTCTTCATGTTTTTGTTATGCTTCTCTGATTACGAATTTATCATGCCATGGTGGTGCTCTTTTCTTGCGGGTAACCTTGAATTCAAGAATAGATATAAGAGAAAAGAATGTTACCCAAGTTGTATTTGTTACATATCACATCATTATGTTCTTAGTATCGATATCCATTTGTGTCACCATTATGTATGGCACATAAACACTCATAAAATATACTAATTAATGTTCACTAACACTTTGTGTTGTAATAATTTAAATTTTTATTTT
>Ga0181465_100886_pt1 | contig 12819 bp, 22 predicted proteins | sample InSIn3gowninarea_FD_119076 | JGI IMG/M metagenome (GOLD analysis project Ga0181465, IMG submission 119076) | Clean room microbial communities from NASA Spacecraft Assembly Facility at Jet Propulsion Laboratory, Pasadena, California, USA -... ... | reverse complement strand
GACTATGACAACACCCAAGCCACACGTGGTATGTGTGCGTGTACGGTGATGTGGTAGTTGTGTGTGTAGAGGTAGAGACAAGAGCACAGCATGTTCTCGCTACAGGAGCAGGGAAATTTCAAAACAAAAAACTCGGACTTAAAATCCGGCGAAATTTGCGGCACTGCGCCACTGGCCCAAGGGCAGCGCGAACTTCTACGCCGTGGGCGAACTGGACATAAAGCGCCTGGGAAACAACTCTCTCACTCGACCACGGTCTCCACTACTCAAGAACACGCAGACACACGGGTACAAGGTGCACCGACACTCATCCTATCTTCGTCGTGATTGGCAACTGTGAAGAAGCAGAAGAAGGAAGAGCTCACAAAAAGGCGAAGATGGCGATAGACACGTCCGAAAAATACACGCTCTTCTTCCTTGCGCTCTGCACGCTGTGTCTCACGACGACTATCATCATCTACTGTCATCACGCGGACCACACGAGCAAGGAGGAGAGCCTCGACGAGATCAAAGCCCAGGTGGACGTCTTGAAGGAACGGGTGACCGATCTCCTTCTCGAAGTCGAGCATGGCGGCAGCGACCGACAACGCACAAAGCACGATGCCTACGGACAGCCCCACCTTGCCGTTCGCGAAAAGGTTGACCGCAAGAAGGTCTATGCCACCCTCTATCACAACACGGCCAACGATGTCGGCTACGTGTGGGGTCTCAGGTGCCATTCCTCTCGCCACCCTTTGCGACGCAAAGAAAGAACGAACGCGAAAACGGGGGGGGGGGCAAGTAGGAGCTAAAAACTGACAAGACCTGTCAAACGGTTTGTTTGCGCAGAGTGATGATCCACTCGGCCAGGATTGCGGGTTGCAAGCAGCCGTTCGTGGTGATGCACCTGATGAGCTTCGACCAGGTGGAGAAGAGCTTGGGGCGCGAGGTCATGCGCGAACTCATGGAGGCCGACGTCTCCTTCCGCAAGATTGAGAGCGTAGACAAGGTCTTTGGCTCGGGCGCCTTTGCTCACATCGCCAAGAGCCGCTGGCAGGTGGCCATCAACAAAGTGCGAGCCTGGGAGATGACCGATTTCGAAAAGGGTAACGGCCCTCTCACTCTACACGCACCAGTTGGCCATCACATTTGACTTTTCTCTCTATCTGCAATCAACAACAGTTCTGTTCGTCGATCTCGACAGCGTGGTACTCAAGAACCTCGACTTCTTGTTCTCCTTCCCCGAGCTCACCGTCTCCAACGACCAGGCCGAGGTACGCCACTCAACACTTCAACAAACAATCAAAGTAATATTTATTTAATAACAAAACATTTTGCCTGACATCCCCTTCACAGCTGGGCAAGATGAGGACCTACGAGGTGCTCAACCCGGGCTTCATGCTGGTGCAACCCAACATGTCCACCTTCCAATCGTTCGTCCGCTTCTCAAACCGGCTCAACATGGACGATGACGTGATGAGCACCGCCGAGCAAGGTAACCCTCTCTCTCTCTACATTCCACTTAGCGTTGACCGGTTTGTCGCTTACGCACGCATAGGCATGTTGATCTCGCTGTATCCGCACCCGGTGATCCTGCCAAACACGTTCGCGATGACGCCCGCCGCGGCGCCTCTCTTGATCGACGTGGAGTTTGGCTGGCGCGACGTGTTCTCGCTCCACTTCTACGACACCGAGACCGAGATCGTGCCCAAGCCGTGGACCGTCCCCTACCCGCTGAGGCCGAGCGCCAAGGGCCACAACTGGGACGTGCCCTACGCGCTGTGGTGGCAGGCCCGACAGAAGCTTGTCGCCAACGACCGCCACCCGCTCGTGCACGCGCTTGAGCTGTAGGTTCGCTCGCACAAGGATAGACGAGCCATCCGAAGGCATCTGTAAACAGAAGTGGAGACCAACCCAAGAGGGAAGACTGGCGAGAGTAGCGCGACGCAAGCTCGGTTGACATAGAGTCAACCCAAAATGCTAAGTGCTAATAAATGTGTACCACGCTTTTAGCTGTGCACAGTGAGAAGAGCCACCAAAAAGGACTGGGTAGGCAAGAAGCTGGCGTGCAAGGTTCAAGTGCTAGGAGCAGTTTTAGTGTTGGCGCAGAAGTCACGTTTGGGAGGACTGTGACAAATGCGTTATAATGCTCATGCTTGCGGAAACAAGAGGGTTTGTAGCAAGGTAGATTCAGAACCAAGAAGAGTACAAAGTCAAAAAAAGAGCAGTGGGTGAAAAGTAAGCTCTATTCTAGAATAGAAGAGCTGAAGAACAGTCGTTAAAAATGAGCCCTTAGCCACTAAAAGTAGAGGTGGGAGAAGTCAAAATCATGTTGTCATGACACTGCTGAGAGCAGACATGGTCGCTGCCAGGAAGCTCAAGGCTGCAGTTAGGGTGGAAGGTCTGGGTGCAGGTGGGGCTTGTGCACTGAAGAATTTCGCCTTTGGTGTTGATGACAGTTTTGTGGCAGGTAGGGCAGTGCAAGAGATCTGGTAGGCTGAAGTTAAGCTGAGTCAGAGAGGTAAGAGACATTGGTGGACTGACTGGAGGGCTCAGCTGGGAGTTAGGCTGGGACTCAGAAAAGTTAGTGGAGCAGGGGGCTGTGGGGTGCTGCTGGAAGAGGAGGAAGAGGAGGACTGCTCCTTCTCAGAAGTGTAGTGGTCATAGAGCTCATGCAGGTGAGTAGAAGTGTAGCACCACTGCAGTGGGTCTTTCTTGATGGTGACAGAGTTCTGGGAGAGAAGGACCGCCACAAGGGAAGCAGAGTGGGTGCCAGTGAACACATTGAGAATCCACTTGCCAGGCTGAGTGAAGAGCTTGTGGGAAAGGGCCTTGAGGGGCTTTTGGCTGTAGTTCAGTGGTTTCTGGTCACCACCATGCCACAGTCCAGGAGTTGGACAGGAGAAGGAAAGGTAGTAATCCTCTGGCTTCAGAGCATTGAAGGTGACCTTGTTGATGGACCCAACATATTCTGGAATACAGTGATTTGAAACAACGATGCACACTCAAAAGGGTTCAAAAACGTACTTCCAAATGTTCTGATCTGTGGTTTGTCCTTGGCCCCCTTGGTCAGCTCCTTCGCCATAGCTTTCCAGTCAAGGTTCAAATAGAGCTCTGTGAATTCATCATCCCCCAACATAAAGGTGACCATTTGATCACTTTTGTTCTTCATGTTGAATACAGTGACTGCATCTACCATACAAACTAACTCTTCTTCCTTGGCAAGACCAGGCTGCCAAATCAATGGAATGTATTTCACACTGAGGTGGTGCCCTGCCATCCTGTTGGAAAGTCACACATCAGTCTTTAATTTCAGTATGGAATCACCAGATCAAGTACTCCCCCCCCCTTACATTTGTTAATTATGTGCAATTCACCCCTAACTCGCAGCGAAATTGTTGCCTTACCTGGTGTAGTTGTGGTCTTCCTCATACAAAAGGTACCATGGCACCTCCAACTTGGTGGAACTCTTCACTTGCTTCTTCTTCATCTTGCTCATGGCGCAGCTGCTTGACAGACTGAATTTTATTTGCACTAACTTTGCACACTTGTTTGTTTGTCACTGAACCCTAGCAGAGAGCTGTTCTTACTTCACTGTTCTGAGGTTGCCCAAGGCCTGGACAATCTGGCAACTTGCTTTTGCCAGTGTGTAGAGACAACCACCAGTGTTCTTGCCCAGGCAAGTGCAGCACACAGGGCTTCTGTCACAGGTACAACTTCTGTACTGAAATGGTCAAGCCTTTTGTATTCTAGAATACAAAAGGCTTGACCATTTCAGTACAATCTCCATTGCCATAAAAGTTATTTTAGCATGCAAACTTCACATTCTCTGTTTGCTGCAGGCCTTCCTGGGGGCGCACTGTTTGAGACCTGGCTGTTTCTGGCTGGCAAGAAGTCTGTTGTGAAGCTGGCACTCACCTCCGTGCATAAGAGAACCAAGTTGAGCCAAGCAGCTGCAGAGAGAATTTGGCACTGCCAAGCTGAGCATTGGTGCTTACCCCTTTTCTTTTTGGTCTGCCTGGTGTCAACTTCCACACAAGCACCCTCCCTCACTAGTGTGACACATGCACACACACCCTATTTACACAGTGCACCTTATTGTAATGGTACTCTTTGCGAACTCCAGGTTTTGTTTTCTGATCAGGGTGGCGTGGGGTTGAATTGCCCTGAAAAACAGAAGCAACAAGAACACAGCACCCCTCTTCCACCACACACTCACACTTGATGCTCAAGGGCTGTCTTGACATGGCAAGGAGTATCTTGGCAACCTTGGACTGTCTCTCTCCACTGTCACCTTCAGCCATTTGATGCGCTCCCATGTTGCCTTGTACTGGGTGGCACTCTTCTCCTCCTTGTTGCACCTGCCCCATGTTTGGTGGATTGACAACTACAACAAGGGCTTTCAGCGTGCTCTGGCCAAGTTGGACACTGGAAGTTACTTGAGAATTGACAGCACCTGTTTTGTTCTCGTTCTTCTCAAACAGAGCCCTGACAGTTCCAACGTGCTTGCTGGCCTGGCACAACACCAGCCCCACAACACCCTGCCTCGTGACTTCTCTCTGGACTACCTGAAGCTCTTCATTTCCTTGTTTGCAAATCACCAGCCTGCCAGCACGCTTCAGCATTCACTTGCAATCGCCCTTGCAGTCTGGAACAACCCTGTGCGTCCTCCTCAGGCTTGCACCCCCCATGACTTTGCAGCTCAGTGTCTTCAAGGTACACTTACCCCACACCTGTGCAAGTGCCTACTCCCCATTAAACTTTCAGCACCCCTTCCAGATGTTGATTTCACTGCTCAAGGAGTTGAACAGCCAAAACCTACCAGTCACTACCTGCCTCTTGACCTCTGGTCCTTGAATGTAGGCAGTCAGGTAGGTTTGGATGAGGCACTCAATCAGATTAACGCCTTCTACGAAGACCACAGTACAACTGCACACTTGTATGGTGTTGTTGACATCAACATCTTCTACTGTTACAACCTGGTACACACAATTTGGGTTGGTTGGTGTGCCTTCATGGAAGTGCAAGCACTAACACTTGTGGGCTCAGCAGGCCTTCAAGAACCGTGCCACTGGTGGTGCACTGCGCCACCGCTTGCTGCTGTGTCTTGGGTCATGGCACCCCTACAAGGTGGCCTGTGCGCTCCTGTGGAAGGTACACCTCAGAGCGTTTTGTATTCCAGAATACAACCCAGCCCTCCACTTTTGTATTTTCTTATGCTGACGACTTTTTTTTACTCTCAGCACTGCCTCACACACATACCTACTTGGCAACCATCACTGGCCCCGCCTTCCACTCCATCGCCCCTGACTCCCTTTGCTTTGTCAAACCCAAGCTCACTACCCTTACCCACTACTTCAACTTCTGGCTAAACAGTATCCAACCATTGCAACAGGTCTCCACAGTCTGGTTGCCAACCAACACACCAGCCCTGAAGCTGCCACGGTGGCTCAACATTTCGTTGAGTTCTTTGAGTTCTACTTGCCTCTGGTACCTTGTTTGGCCTTGTGGTTGTTTTGCCCCTGTTCTGACCACTTCTTTACAGGTGTGCGATTATGGGGTGTGCTTGCACTACAACAACTATGACTTGTGGTTTCACCACTGCTGGTGGCTGTTCCTTGTGTTCCTTGGCCTAGCCCCAAAGGGGCAGTACGCTCGCAGTTGCTTGCTCTACCTCCACCTCCTTAACCACTGGAAGGAGCACAACTTATCCATCTACAGGCACCTTCAGGCATCCATCTACTCCTTCAATGAGGAGGTTGGTGAGATGACCTTTGCTCAGCTAGCCAGAACAGTGCTTGGCAACATAGACCAGTCATCAATGACAAAGCTCAGGGAGGCGTACCAGGCCCAGCCTTATGTTGGGCAGTCACACCTGAGTGCAAAGTTGATACTCTCTCAAGTGTGCATGACTTCCCCCAGGAACTGCTCATCATCAAGGAGTACCTGCTTGTAACACTGGCCCAAGTTGAACACCATCTCTGGCGGCCTTACAACCTCCCCTCAGGTTCCCCTTGCTCTCTTCAGAAACAGAGCTTTGTTCTCCCTTGTCTGCCTGCTTTTGCCCTCAGGCTCCAAGGGCCCAAGAGTTTCAAGAGCAAAAACGTGATCCAGGACCCTACCAAGTCACTCTTGGACACCAGCCTCACCCCCTCACTGCGCCCAAAGTCCTTTGCCCCTGCACTGACAGAAGTCAACAACTTCCTCAAGGGACGCCTAATTGAAGTGACAGGTACCCACTTTTGTATTCTAGAATAAACCCTCCACACTTTTTTTACTTTTTTCTCAAACCTAGTGTTCAGGGAAATGAGACAGTGACTCATTTCCAAGTAGGATTTTAAGTGTTTTGTGTACACATAACACCAAGAAATTGTACAGTAAGGGTTGAGTTAGTGTACATCTTCAAAAAAAAGGGCAAAAAGGCTGCAAAGTGCAAGTTGTGTGGTTGAAAAAATGCACATAACACAAGAATTGATGCAGAAAAACTGAAGGAAGTAGAGTGTTTATTGAAAGGCTGAAAAAGAATTACCAAGAGGGGGAGAAGGAGATGATGGGCTTCTGAGGAGTGCCCCTGGCAGAGGGAGTGGAGGGTGGTGGGGAGTAGGCAGTCAGGACAGAAGGGTGGAGGTTGTCGTAGAAGCTGATGAGGTTCTTGAGCCCTTGGTCATCCATGCTGCAAGCAAGGAAGTGCATGGCCCAGGTGGCGTAGTCCTTGGCAGGATACTCAAAACCTCCAGCACAGTGAGTGAAGGGCAGAAGGTACCAGTAAAAGTTGGTTAGGGCAAAGGGGAGCATCATGCTGTACGTCGGGTTGGCATCATAGATGGTGTGCAGGTAGGAGTCAGGCATGGTAGGGAAGATGATGCTAGTGATAAGGTAGAAGGAAGGATGGAGGAGGATTTTGTTGTCAGAAAGAGTGCTGAGGGCAGCAGGGATGTGGCAATTGTCCTTGCACCTGACAGGAGGGATGGCGATGTGGCTGAGGTAGCATGCAGGTGCTGGGAAGGGAGCTGAAGAATTGGGTGCAGCAGGAGAAGGTTTCCAAATGGTGTCAAAAGGGCAGCTGGAGTGGGTGAAGAGAAGAACAAAGAAGCCACTGATGTGAGGAGGAGCAGGGGAAGCGTCAGAATAGCGGACAGCAGAGTAGTGGAAGGTGAGGGTGCGCTGATGGCGTAGAGTGAGGGAGGATGAGAGTGCAGAGATCAACAAAGCAAGGTTGACAGCAGATGGGGTGATGTAGATGCTGATGCTGTGGTCCTTGTGGTCCTTCCATCCTCAGTGTTGAGAGGAATGTCCATGTTGTGAAGGGCGATGTTGTGCATGTAGATGGAGACCTGCAAAAAGGAAGAAAGTTTGTGTGAGAAAGGAGAGTGGCAAATCCGACACGTGTCAGATTTGGGGAAGAGAAGGGTAAAGAAAACAACAGAATCAAATCCAACACGCATCAGATTTGGGGAAGTCAAGGGGAAAAAAAACAACAGAGTCAAATCCAACACACATTGGATTTGAGGAAAGAAATGGAAGTATCAAATCCAACGCGCATCAGATTGGAGTAAAAACAAAAGAATGAAATCCAATGCATGTTGGATTGGAAAAGTGTGCAAATGGAAGTCATACCAGTTGTTTCTCAAGCTCAAGATGTGTCAAAACCATGCAAGTGATGAGGTCTGTCAGAGCAGGAAGGAAGTGTTCAGAGCGTGCACTTGTCTTGCGCTTGGCTTCTTTCTTTGCCTCAAGAAGGGCCTTCTTCTCGTCAGGCGTAGGCTTGGGCTTCTTGGTGGGGGTGCCAGAAGGGGTGGCCTGAGAGTCTGCATGGAGAGAAGAAACAAAAATTAGGGTTGTGGTGAGTGAGAACTTTACCACACCAAAAAGGGGACAAGAGATGAGCAAGTGGGAGAAAGGACCTGGCACAACTTTAGATTCAGCTGCTGAAGTAGTGGAAGGTTGAGACGAAAGAAGATCCTGGCTGATGGTCTCCTCAGCCTCTGCTTCTTGCTCTAATTCCTGCTCAGACACGCCCAGTTCCTGAAAAAGGTCCTGAGAATATGAAGTAAGTAATAGAACTGAGTACAAAATTTTGAAGTTAAAAATGTGGAGAGGTAGCAGTACCTTCTCAGCAGCAGAGATACTCATCCTGGCAGCAGACCGTCCAGAAGAGGTAGAGATGCTGTCGCCCTTCCAGCGTAGCTTGCATTTGATGCATAGCGCAGCATGGGCAGAGAGCCTTTCCTCATTTACAATTCATTCATAAGAGGAGACGTGTGCTTGGGGGATGTGAGACAGGGCAGTGTGATCAGCCCAGAAGTCTGCTGCCTCGAAGAAGAGGTCCTGGGGGGTGATGGTGATATGGTGGCACGTAGCAACTTCAGTGATGATTGACTTGAGTGCTCAAGGGCGGAGACAAGTGAGGCCTGCAGCTTGAGCTTGGACTTCCTGCAGAGAGTGGAGCTGCTCTTGCACCAAACTCCAGTTCTCAATGAGGGTGGAGAGGAAGGGACCTGCAACAAAAGCAAGAAGTTAGTGGGAGAGTGAGAGCAGAGAGTAGAGTAATAGAATACCATATTTTGGTGTGTAATGGCGCCACCCCTTCCAGTGGTGGAGCACTGCCAGCTTGTGCTCTGCATCCATGAGTCGCCAGCCAGCGATGTTGATGTTGCTGATGGTGATCTGTTGCTTCTCAGGCAGGTTTCTGTTCTTGTTCTGAATCCACCTGTGAACATATAAAAAGAAATAGTTAGATCCACAGCACAGTAGAGGGGATCAGAAAATGGCAGACTCAAATCCAACGCCCATTGGATGTGAGGGAACGAAAATAAGACAAGCTTCAAATCTGACATGCGTCAGATGTGAGTGAACAGGAAAAAAGGCAAACCTCAAATCTGACACACATCGGATGTGAGTGAATGAAAAAAGGCAAGCCTCAAATCTGACATGTGTCAGATGTGAGGGAACGAAAAAAAGGCAGTACACAAATCCAACACGCATCGGATTTGAGGGGGATGGGTACCTGAGGACTTCAGGGTACTGCTTCAGGTCACAGAAGACAGTGTAGGCCTTTTGCAGCGCCCTGACTGATGAGGCTTTTGCACCAGCACCAGCATAGCTTCCCTGTTGTTGGAAGCAGAAGTTCAGAAGATGTGCAACAACAACAATAACAAGAGAAAGTGAATAAGGATGGTAAGACATCAACATACCACATACTTGGAGTAGGCACTGAAGTTGGGCGTGCCCTTCTTCGTGGCCCACATGGGAGCAGTGTAGTGCTCGTAGTGCACCAGGTTGGAGTCAAAGGCGCTCACAGTGATGGCGCCTTGCTGGTCAATCTTGTTGATGGCCCCAGCCAGGAGGTTGATGATGAGGTGGTTGAGCTTGACTTCACCAACCTTGGGCTGCAGCACTTCGAAAGGCTCCCATGTGTATTCGCCCAGCATGCTCCAGACGATCACACAATGGTTGCAGTCCACAGCCTCTGCCAAGATGAAACAACAAAGAAAAAAAACGCAGTGAGAAAACAATATACCAAAGTTGGGAGGCAAAGGCGTACCAAACTCTTGAGCATTATCAGGATCAACACACTCATCTTGGTTGAGGAGCCAAATAAGGAAGGGATGGGTGTGGTAGATGCCAGTGTCTCTCACACTCTGCAACAGGTGTTGAAGGCCCTTGATGTCAATGGGCCTTCAGGCTGAAACAGAGTGAGTGATGCAACTGAGAAAACAGATGAAGATGGATAGGTACCAAAGAGTGTTGCATTGTGAAGGTCGATTGTGCCAGAGCCGTTGTGGCACCACTTGAGTTGTAGGTCTGCAGCCAGCATGTTGGCACCAGTGACTTGGGGATCACTCAGAGCCAGCTTGGCATCCTTCTGCAGAGACAGACTTGTGGCAGTCAGATGCTCTTGCAGACTGCGAAAGTGTGGAATGGCCATTGGAACAAGAAGTTCTGTAGAAAGAGAGAAAGGGTTAGTGAAAACGAATAATTCAAGGCCAAAAAAAGGCAAATATCAAATCCAACACACGTCAGATTGAAGATAATAGCAAAATGTATGAAAAATGGCAAATATCAAATCTGACATGTGTCAGATATGTGAGAACATCAAAATCAGGTGTAAAACAACAGCAAAATGGCTCAAAAACTGAGCCTCTATGCCACCAAAACTGATGGAAATACGTGACTCACTCCAATCCGATGCACGTCGGATCTAATAATGCTGGAAATTGTACAAAAGACACCCAAAACCAAATCCAACGTGCGTCGGATTGGCAAAACCATAAAATATAGAGGAAAAAAAGAGAAAAGAGAAGGAAACCATACCAAGTTGCTCAAGCGAGTAGTGGAGCAAGAATGCTGCCCTGTCCTTGATGGGCAACGATCAATCAGGGAGAAGCAACTGAGTTGGTCCCGGCTGTTCTGGTCTCTGGCCACTCTGAGCCCCATGTCTTCCACTTCTTCAAGAATGCTGATGGTGTTCCTGTGATTCGTGACAAGGCTTTCCACACTTCCAGAGAATGGTCAGAAGCTTATCAGTTGCTCAGTTCCATGCCCAGTGGTGAGTTCTCCCTGCTTCTCCTCCTTGTTGCCTTCAACCATCCCCACACATGTGTGCTCATTCCTTTGTGCTGTTTTCCTCCTGCTGCAGATGTTCCCTACACCCTCCCACCACGAGGCCCTGATGCAGATGTCCTGCTTGAAATGCAAGCCCATTGCAAAGAACCCCTCTTCTTGCGCTCTGAGCTTGCTGAGTGGCAGCAGGTTCATCTTCAGGAGAGTGCTGAGGCTGCCTCCCCAACTCCCACTCAGATTCGAACCATGTTCCATTCTCTCACTCCACACTCTGCTGCTGCATCTCAGCTTGACAACTCACTCACCTGTTTCCAGACTCGTGTTCAGGTGGCTGCCAGGTGAAATCCACAGGACGCACTTCCCTTCACTTTCACTGCTGGTCTCTGGGTTGCTGTTCGCCCTGATGAAGATGAGACAATGGAGCAGTTCTGGATTGGCAAGATCATCACAGTCAAGCGCACCTGTCTCATTGTGCATTGGTGGGACAAGCGGCGTGATGGCTGGCATGACAATCACACCACCCAGTCCATCTCCCACAATTGGTTCTTGCATGTGGCTTTGAATTCAACCCTGCCCAAGGGGTCAGCCCACAGACTTTACGTGAAATATATTCTCACTACTAGCTCTCTGAACCAGCTTCTCTGGAGCTCAACTCCCCTTTTATGTACAGCTCTTCAGCCTGATGGCTGTACATCTCACAGAACTTGCCCCAAAAGGAGTCACTGTCTCATTTCCCTGAACACTAGGTTCTCTCCTCCACTCTTCACCTCTCAGATACATCACGCTTGTCTCTTCTTGATGCTGCCCTACTTATGAGCTCTGCCTTCTGGCCCCAAAAAACTATTTAGACAACTTGCTCCTCCCACATCTCCCCAACACAAACACACTTGTCTTTTTACTCCATCGCCCCTGTACCTCAGCCCCACTGTTTTGCATACATCACCATTTTTAAGAGGTCCTGTCGTACTTTGGACCATTGCACAGTCATTCCATTGCAGAGATTTATTAGCACTTAGAAATGGACAACCTATGTAAGTGAATAAACATCTTTTGTTTCTGATTGAAGAAGGCGAAGTGTGAAGAAGCGGCTGTATCAGAACTGGATGTTCACTCCGACGTGGACGCCTTGTCAGAGCCCGACCAGGCCGAAACCGCGCCTGGTGAGGAACACGCTCTCAAGGAACTTGCTGGTCATGCGGTTCGCGGAGAGAACCTAGTGTTCATCTTTTCCATGTAAGTCATGTAACTCCTCTTTTCCTCCTTGAACGTCTCGCTCTTGCCCGCCACGGTGCGTCTAGTCTCCTGGAGTAGTTGTCTGGAGCAGGTGATGTTGCAGTTGGACACACTCAAGTGGGGTTTATGCAGACAACCCACAAGGGCGTTTGGCAGAAGTTGAAGCTCTCCTCTGTGGCGCCGGCCGGCGTGCAGGAAGCCTCAAGGACAGCCTCACGCGTAAGCAGTGCGTAAAGCCCTCACGCCGGCGTCGAGGGAAGTCCGAGGCGATGAGCCTGCATGACGTACATGAGGCGGTGAAGGAAGCTGATGTCATCCTCACCTTCCTCAATGATGTTTCCGACATGCGTAAACGCCTCGCTTCTTGGAAGAAGAAGCCCGATCTCATCGATCAACTTGCTCACCACATGTACTACGAGAATCTTGTTTACAAGTACGTACGCATCGTCGTTGTGGAATTGCACCATGTTATCTTGGTGATGGTGGTGATGACGACTCACATCCCTATCGTTCTCGTGATTGTGCACACAAGGGAAGAGGATATTGGCGACTACTGCATGAAGGCCACGCAAAAGGGCTCCATCGTGTTCTACAGTCTGGTGACGGGGTTGCCTCTCAGGATGACAGCCAAGTGCTGGTCGATGTACAGCACAGAGTCAAACTCCACTGTGGAATGGCGCTGTACATTCTCCTTTCTCCACGTTGCGTGTGTGCAGAGTCTAGCTGACCTCACGTCGCTTTACAGCTCTGGCAGGCAAGGCCAAGAGCGGCAAGATGGTGGGCGAGGGGGCGTACAAGGAGGAAAAGAGGAGTTACATGACTTACATGGAAAAGATGAAGTACAAGAAGGACGAGGCCAATCGCGCTGCGGCCCAGGGCTTTCAGGCGTTCCTGTTTGGGCCAAACAACGCCGACCTTCTCTCCGCGAACCGCATGACCAGCAAGTTCCTTGAGAGCGTGTTCCTCACCAGGCGCGGTTTCGGCCTGGTCGGGCTCTGACAAGGCGTCCACGTCGGAGTGAACATCCAGTTCTGGATTGGCAAG
>Ga0181465_100883_pt1 | contig 12833 bp, 9 predicted proteins | sample InSIn3gowninarea_FD_119076 | JGI IMG/M metagenome (GOLD analysis project Ga0181465, IMG submission 119076) | Clean room microbial communities from NASA Spacecraft Assembly Facility at Jet Propulsion Laboratory, Pasadena, California, USA -... ... | reverse complement strand
ATTGGGTCAGTTGCGGAAACTAATAGAGCGCCATTTGACCTTGCTGAGGCCGAATCCGAGTTAGTTAGTGGGTTTATGACAGAACACGCTGCAGTTATTTTTGTCTTCTTTTTCTTAGCTGAATATGCCAGTATTGTACTTATGTGTTTATTAGTAAGTATTCTGTTCTTAGGTGGTTACAATTTTGATTTCTCTATATTTGCACATATCTACGTGTTTATATATAATATTTATGATTATATACTAGATTTTATAGATCCTGCCAATAGTCTTTCTGATATGAATCCCTCAGATGCAACAAGAATGAAACAATTATATAATGAACAAGTAATTTATGATGTAAATAGTTATATTGAAAATATATTAAGTAACCCTGTAGTAGAGAATTTAGTATACGCTCTTGTTATAGGTATAAAAACATCTATCATGATTTTTGTTTTCATTTGAGTTAGAGCTTCTTTCCCTAGAATACGTTTTGATCAATTAATGTCATATTGTTGAACTGTATTATTACCATTAGTATTTGCTTTTGTATTATTAGTACCTTGTATCTTGTATGTATTTGAAATAATACCAAGTAACGTATTGTTTTATTAATTAAAAATGAATAAATGACAAGTATAAACGCGAGTAATTTTTTTGTAGATTCATTAAACGATACATTGTATCCCCTTATTCGCGATCTAAGACATATTTGTTCAGAGATTCGCCCTTATTTAGTAACAAGAGGAGAAAACGGGTTTTTATATGGTGGTGAATAAACAAAACATTATTTAGTTTTAAGTAGATCATACCGTGCTACCGTACGTTGTGTAGACGCAGCAAATGATTTTTATTCAACAAAATTACCTAGTTTACTTACAATTATAGATGAGGAATGAGGTTTACCAGAGGACGAAATAGTGCTTTTTGAAGATCAGTTTACTAGATACAGACGAAGATTAATTAGAGCCGGACAGAATTTAATCAATAGTTCACGTATTTTATCTACTGTTTTTTCTAACCCATCAAATATACCAGTTTTTTAATATTCTTGTTTAAGCTACAAAGCGGGCTAAATAATACTATGTCGTTATTTCAACGTTGAAAAAACGTTTAAATAACGATAAAAACGCCAAAATATAGCGTATAAACAAAATAAGCTAAAATAAAGTTATGCTCAACGTTTTTTTATTATATTTGTAAACATAAAAAAAAATTAATGTAAATACCACATTATAGAAATTAGCCTTAATAACGTTTAAAACCGTTAAACATGTTAGTAACTGTATAACATTATTGTAAACCTTAAAAATTGTAATATAACACTTAAAACATGTTTTATCCATTACTAATTATTAGTAATATATTAATATAGGCTTCATAGATAAGTAACGGCTTAATTTTAACTAATAATAGTTAAAATTTAGCCATTATATCAAAGTAACCCTGTTACAACGAAGCATATAACATTAGATGATTTATGTGTGGAAAATATTTCATTAAATAATTTATCCAACTTAAATCAAAAACAAAGCGCAGTATCTATGTTTATGGAAAGATGATTTTGATCAAGTAACGCCAAAGATATAGGTACATTATACTTAATGTTTGCCTTATTCGCAGGTTTAGTAGGTACAGCCTTTTCTGTACTTATTAGAATGGAATTAAGTGCACCTGGAGTACAATACATTAGTGATTCTCAATTATATAACAGTATTATAACAGCTCACGCTATAGTTATGATATTCTTTATGGTTATGCCAGCAATGATCGGAGGATTTGGAAACTTTTTATTACCTTTACTAGTAGGAGGTCCTGATATGGCATTCCCTAGATTAAACAATATAAGTTTCTGATTATTAATCCCAAGTATAGTATTATTCTTATTTGCAAGTGGAATAGAAAATGGAGCAGGAACAGGATGAACAATCTACCCTCCTTTATCTAGTGTGCAAAGTCATAGTGGACCTAGTGTAGATCTAGCTATTTTTGCATTACACTTATCAGGAATAAGTAGTTTATTAGGAGCAATGAACTTTATAACAACTATATTAAACATGAGAAGTCCAGGTATAAGATTACATAAATTAGCATTATTTGGATGAGCAGTTATAGTAACAGCAGTGTTATTATTATTATCTTTACCAGTATTAGCAGGAGCAATAACAATGTTATTAACAGATAGAAACTTTAACACATCATTCTTCGAAGCTGCTGGAGGAGGAGATCCTTTATTATACCAACATTTATTCTGATTCTTCGGACACCCTGAAGTTTATATATTAATTATACCAGGTTTCGGTATTATTAGTACAACTATCTCAGCTAGTTCTAACAAATCTGTATTCGGATACTTAGGAATGGTTTACGCTATGATGTCAATCGGTGTATTAGGTTTCGTTGTTTGAAGTCACCACATGTACAGTGTTGGTTTAGATGTTGACACACGTGCTTACTTCACAGCTGCAACATTAATTATTGCAGTTCCTACTGGAATTAAAATATTCTCATGATTAGCTACATGTTACGGAGGATTATTAAGATTAACTCCATCTATGTTATACGCATTAGGTTTCGTATTCATGTTCACAATTGGAGGATTATCAGGTGTTGTTTTAGCAAACGCATCATTAGATATAGCATTCCATGATACATATTACGTTGTAGCTCACTTCCATTACGTATTAAGTATGGGAGCAGTATTTGCATTATTTAGTGCATGATACTTCTGAATTCCAAAAATCTTAGGATTAGAATATGACCAAGTAAAAGGAAAAGCACATTTCTGAATAATGTTTATTGGAGTTAATGTTACATTCTTCCCACAACATTTCTTAGGATTACAAGGAATGCCTAGAAGAATTAGCGATTACCCTGATGGATTCGCTGGATGAAACTTAGTAAGTAGTTTTGGATCAGTAATCTCTGTAGCTGCTACATGATTATTCTTATACATAATTTACCAACAATTAGTAGAAGGAAAAGCTGCTTCTAGATATACATGACAACCTACTGAATTCCACAGTGATATCTTACAAACTTACTTAAATAGAGCATATGACAGTATTGAATGAGCAATTCAAAGTCCACCTAAACCACATTCATTTGTAAGTTTACCTTTACAAAGTGGGATAAAAAATGCTTTTTAATTGTTTTAACTAAATATTGTTTTTAGCTTATTAGCTAGTTTAGTTTAACGTTTTTATTATATAATAAAAACGCGAGGGTAAACCGCGACTTAAAAGCGGTTTACCTCACCAATTTAGTGGATAATATTTATATAAGCTAAGCGTCGTTCATGCGTATAATGCACGTCTATATAGTATAAAATTTAATAGTATGGGGGTTATATTGGCGTTTCCATTTTATATATACGTTAAATTTTATATTAAACTTTAATTGTATTAAATATTAATATATAAACTATATTATAGTACGTTACTTTAATTATAATACATTAAATATTATTTACACAGGTATATGGCGTTTATATTTTATATATGTTTACATAAATAAAATAAAAACGTTAAAACAAAAGATATGTTATAAAATGTCTCTCATAGTTTAACTATCAGACTCAGTTAAACAAACCAAACCGAAATTATTTAGAAATAACTATATATATAAAAAAAAATGACTAATTTAGTAAGAAGTAATTTTCAAGCTCATCCTTTTCACCTAGTTTCTCCATCTCCATGACCTTTATATACAAGTATCTGTTTATTAACATTAACATGTGCAGGTGTATTAACAATGCATGGTTTCTCAAACGCTAGCTATTTTGTATTTTCAGCTTTAATAAGTTTAATTGCATGTATGTCTTTATGATTTAGAGATATTATCTCAGAGGGTACTTACTTAGGTAACCATACTCTAGCTGTACAAAGAGGTTTAAACATGGGAGTAGCTTTATTTATAGTAAGTGAAGCTTTCTTTTTCTTAGCTATATTCTGAGCATACTTCCACAGTGCATTAAGCCCTACTGTAGAATTAGGAGCACATTGACCACCTATGGGTATAGAAGCAGTTAATCCTTTTGAATTACCATTAATAAACACAGTTATATTATTGTCATCTGGATTTACAGTAACATACGCACATCATTCATTAATACAAGGGAACAGAAAAGGAACTTTAAACGGTTTATTATACACAGTTATATTAGCTGTTATTTTCACAGGTTTCCAAGGTCTGGAATATTCAGTTTCTTTATTTACTATTAGTGATGGAGTGTTTGGTTCATGTTTCTATTTTGGAACAGGTTTCCACGGTCTTCATGTTATAATAGGTACAGCTTTCCTTGCTGTAGGTTTATGACGTGTATTAGCTTACCACGCTACAGAAAATCACCACTTAGGTTTAGAAGCCGGAATATTATACTGACATTTTGTAGATGTTGTTTGAATATTCCTATTTATTTCAATATACTATTGAGGTTCATAATATATTCAGGTATAAGTAATTTATATTGTTTAACTAAGATTTAAGCCGACCCCTGGGGGGTTGGCCTCGGGGAACCCGAAGCCTAGTTTGCAAAGCTTAGCTTAGCTAAGCTTTGCAAAGTGGGATAAAACAAACTATACTATGTTCTTTTTATAATGTATAATACCTTATACATATTATGTTCTAGATCCATTAATATTAATGCTTATACAAAGTAATAATATTTCTAAAAAAACGAGAGAAAAATAAAATAGTAATAAATTTAAACGTTAAATTTATACTATTTTATTTTTGATTCAATCAAACACATTTTGCTTTAGCGTTTAAAAGTGAAAATAAAGCGATGTGTAACGCAAATGCTATATGTATTTAAATGTTTAGTATATAAATATATTTAAGTTATTAAAAGATTGAATCGGGAAAATATATAGATAATAATTTAAATCTTATGTTTTTAAATGTTTTAACTGAAACTTTAACTAATGGCTATAAAGCTGAATTTCTTTTTGTCTTATCTTTATTATGTATTTTTTTAGGTATTTCAATAATTATAACTAAAAATCCTATTATTTCTGTACTATTTTTGATTGCTTTATTCTTTAGCATTTCTCTATATTTAATGTTAATAGGTCTATATTTCATAGGTTTATCTTATTTATTAGTGTATGTAGGAGCTATATCTATATTATTCCTTTTCATTTTAATGTTAATAAATGTTAGAATATCCGAGCTACTAACTGAAGGGAAAAATAGCATACCTTTAGCTATAATTGCAGTATTAGCGTTTAATTTTTCAGTTAATAGAGCGTTACCATATTCTATATCTGTATTTGACATAATATCTAATAATATGCTTTCTATCTTCAGATTTATACAAGGAAAAATTTTTTCAGAGGAATCTATTAGTGTAAATAAATCAGTTTTAAATTATACAGTTGATTGAGTTAGTCCTCTTGAGATAGCTAATGTAAAAAGTAAATCTTGAGATACTCTTTTAGTAGAGAATACTCACATAACTAGTATTGGAAATATTCTTTATACTAGTCTATTTATATTATTAATAGTTACTTCATTAATATTATTATTAGCTATGGTAGGTACTATAATAATAACTATTAAAAAATCTAAAAAAAGTATTTAAATATATGTAACGCTGTAGTTAGATATATTTAAAAAATATAATCACATGAAGTTTTTATAAAACTGAATGATAAACTATATGGATAATATTACATAGCAATAAATACATAGGTAGAATTATGAATAGAACTTGTACGTTTACTAGTTTTAAATGAAAATTTTTAAACAATGCATATATAAAGTCGAAAATTTTAGTGTTAAGGCTCCATAGAATAGTATGCCGGCGTTTACTTATCTTAAAAGTAACAGCGATTCTTTAAGTATATGACAGTTATCCTTTATAAACCCATCGAATGAAAGCTGCGTCAAATAATTCTGACTATTAGTTAGTAAAAAAACAGCCATATATCTTATAAAAAATCAAACACATGCTTTACACCTTAGCATACCAATAGAGGAGTTTACTTATACTCACGTTTTTATCGTTAAATAAGACTAAACAGTCCAAAAATAACAACAATTAGTAAATTATTAATAGTTAAATATGGAATTAATATGTAGAATATTAAACCAATTAAAATATATAAAGCATAACTAGTGATTACTCCAGTATCTAAGCTCGCCATTTTATTACTTAAGTATAATAATCCTTTTTCTAAACCAAAAGGTCCTATTAATTCAATAGAACCTTTATCAAGAACTTTAGTAGTTTGACCTCCTAATTTTAATACAACATCAGTTATGTATTTGTTGTAAAATAGTTCAATATAGAAACGTTGGTTAAAGAAACTGAAAATGTTGTAACCAAATCTAGAGAATTTGAAAGAAATTAATAATTTAGGGTAAAATTCTGATAATACGATAGCTAATATAGTTAATGATATAGTGAACATTAAAGGTAATAGTTTAATGAAGCTAGGTACAGCGAATTCAGTATCTAACATAATTTCGTGACTAGGATGAATAAATAAAGCATTATCAGTAAAGAAACCTGAACCTAAACCAATAAAGATATCTTTAGTTACGTACCCAAAGAAAATAGAGAATACGGCTAATATAATTAAAGGTAAACTCATAAAAATATCACCTTCGTGAGCTATTTTGTAGTTAACTACCGGACCTGAAGGGTTAGTTAAGAAAGTTAAGTATAAAACTTTAACTGAATATAAAGTAGTAAACATAGCACCTATAGTGGCTATAAAGTATACTACTGTACTAGAAAAGTAAAACTGTCCATAAGCAGATTCAAGAATAAAATCTTTAGAATAGAAACCTGTCATAAAAGGGAAAGCTACTAAACTAAGAGATGCTATTAACATTACAGAATAAGTTAAAGGTAAGAATGGTCTTAAACCTCCGTATTTTCTGAAATCTTGGTTGTCTGCTACAGCGTGAATAACTGCACCAGCACCTAAGAAAAGAAGTGCTTTATAAAAAGCATGATTAACTAAATGAAATAATGCGATATTATATGAAGATAAACCTACTGCTATTACCATCATACCTAATTGACTCATAGTAGAGTAAGCAATAACTTTTTTAATATCTTGTTGGAATAAACCTACAAGAGAACTAAATACTGTAGTTATAGCCCCTAATCATAAACATAGGATTAATACAGTAGAACTATACTCGATTAAAGGTGAACAACGCATTAATAAATACACACCCGCTGTAACCATAGTGGCAGCGTGGATTAAAGCAGAAACAGGAGTAGGACCCTCCATAGCCATAGGTAATCATACGTGTAATCCTACTTGAGAACTTTTAGCCATAGCACCTATTAATAAACAAATTCCTATAATAGTAACTATATTTTCATTAACAAATGGAGCTAATGAGAATACAGTTGCGTAATCTATGTTACCAAAACTTCATAATATAGCAAACATTCCTATTGTTAAAAAACAATCTCCTACTCTATTAGTTAATAAAGCACTTAAAGAACTTTGATTTGCTGCTATTCTAGTGAATCAGAAACTTACTAGTAAATATGAACAAATACCTACACCTTCTCATCCTACAAACATTAATAAAAAATTATTAGCTGTAACTAAGATGATCATCATAAATGTGAATAAACTTAAATAACTGAAGAATCTTTGATTGTGTGGATCATGACTCATGTAACCTACTGAGTATAAGTGCACTAGAGATGATACTATTAACACTGGAATTAACATTGACACAGTTAATGAGTCAAAGTTAAACCCTCAGAATACATTAAGTGATTCTGAGTCAATTCATTTGAACAGTTGGATTGAAACAGGTATATTGTTTAATCCTACTTCGAAGAAAGTAATTATAGAAAAGAATGTTGTTAACATTACACAACTTGTTGTTATTATTTGTGCTCCGCTAACTCCGACTTTTCTACCAAAAAACCCGGATACTATTGATCCTAATAATGGTAATACAATTATGGCTAAATACATTATTTATATTCTATTGCAATACTTCCTCTTAATCTATAAAATGCAACTAGAATTCCTAAACCTATTGCACTTTCTGCTCCTGCTATTGAAATTATATAAATAGCAAAGGTTTGGCCTAATATATCATCAAAGCTAGCTGAACTTACCAATATTAAAAATGTAATAGCTAATAGCATTATTTCGATTGAAATTAACATTAAGATTATATTTTTTCTATTTAATACAAACCCTAATACTCCTATAATAAATAAGATTAGTGATAAATTCATGATATTTTTTTATATTTATGTAACAATGTCTAAATATATGTAACTTAAACGAAGCAAAGCTTCGCTTAACTACATACAGCGTTTTGCGATTTGCGATAAATAAAACGCCACACGAGCCAAGTTGTGCTTATCATTGTTAAATAACAATAAGCTAAGAATGGCTAGATATGTATATATATACATATATATTAATATATAAATGTTATTGCCTTTTAACTGTCATAATATATTGCCGGAGCAAACTCTTACAATTTCATTCATTATAGATATATTAGTGTAATTTCTTACTACTGTCATATTTCTTGTAGGTAAAAGTAAATGTAAGGGAATTTTTACTAGATTCCTGGCTAGATTTTTGTATAGCACTGCATTTATTGTAGGCATAAACGGTAGAAAAACAGGCGAGCCTGTTTTTTTGTATAACATTTTCCCTTATTACCATTGTAAATCTTTGTAATAATCGATTGGAAAACGATTAGCGTCAATGTTAAACCTTTTTTACTGCGTTTCTTTATAGGGGTGTTTACTGCGTATACTAATAATTAAAGTTAATATAAATATTATCCACACTATAATTAAAACCTAAGTTTTAATTATGGTTAGTTTTACCTGCATTTAATTTGTCATTATATGCTATATTTTGTTTGGATTCAATTTTTAAGGCGTTTTTACCTAATTCAAATATAAACCCGACTGTTAATATTAATGTAAATATAATCATTACTATTAAACCATATATATTGTTTGCATAACTACTTACACTATAAGGATAGATAAGTACTATTTCTAAATCAAATATTAAAAATAATAGAGCAAAAATAAAGAAAGATATAGTGAATTGAGTTCTATTCTGGCTTAAGAAAGAATGATAACCACATTCAAACGGTGTTTTTTTTTCTTTATACGGTTTGTGAGGTGCGAAGATAAAATTTACTGATAATAAGATTATACTTAAAATCGGTATAAATATAAAAAAGAAGATTATTGATGTCATTTAACAATTAAACAATATAAGTGCTAAAATATTAGCCATACTTAATCACTCTTGAGGTATAAAAATAAAGAATAATATTATTAATGTTAATACTGAAATTACCGTAGTTAACGAACTAGATAAAGTAATATTATTTGCATTAATACTTATATTTTCTTGAACTTTTGCATTTCTCACTATATTTGCTTTTAATGATAAATTTTCTATAACAGGATTAATTGTATAATCTGATTTATCAAAGAAGATTTGTTTTACTACTGCTAAATAATAACATGCACTAATAACTGATGCTAATATAGCTATTAATGCCATAAATACATAACCGCTATCTAAAGCAGAGCTTAACACCATCTGTTTAGCAAAGAAACCTATTAAAGGAGGAACTCCTACAAAGGAGAATAAAGTTATAGCTAAACTTAGAGATAATACAGGGTTGATATAAAAGTATCCCTTCATTTGGCTAATTAACTGTATAGGTGAATTATTCTTGTCTACCATTTGGCTATCTTTGTTTTCACCTGGATTATTTTCTTTTTCTACGTATAAGTATAAAGAATATCCCACAGTAAGTAATATGATAAACGCGTTTAAATTAGTAATTGAGTATTGCATTAAATAAAATATAAACGATTGTATAGATTCTACACTGTTTATTGTTAATGCTAAAAGAATAAATCCTAAATGACTAATAGTACTATAGGCGTATAATCTTTTTATTCTGAATTGAGTTAAACCTAAAACCGCTCCTATTATTAAAGATAGGAAACTACTTAATAGTAAAGTGAAAGTTCAAGAATAATTAAATAAAGAATTATTTTCTACTTGGTTAATTATGTCTCCTTGAGCTTGACTTGCGTAAAAATTAGTTGTGTAATGTACTAATTCTAATAATAGGACAAATATAGATATTTTAGCAAATACTGCTACAAATGTTGTAACTATTGTTGGTATTGCATCATATACATCAGGACTTCAGAAATGGAATGGAGCTGCACTTACTTTGAATAAGAAACCAGTTGACATTATAACTAATGAAAAGTTTATATAATAATTATCATATAGTGAATTTATAGATGTTAAAATATTGCTTACCATGTTTTCACTAATATTAGATATGTTATTAATAACATATAGGCCATCAAAACTAGTATTACCTGAGTTCCCATATAATAATCCTGAAGCTAATAATATAAAACAACTACTTAATCCACCCAATAGGAAATATGTTAGACCTCCACTAGTAGCTTGTTCTGAATTTCTGTATACAGCACATAAAATATATAAACCATAACTTTGTAATTCTATAGATAGGAATATGGAAATAAGATCACTACTTGAAATTAAAAATACTCCACCTATTACTACAAATAAGATTAATAAAGGATATTCTATAATTCTAAATTGTTCTGACATTTTGTTTAAAATAAAGCTATTAAAATAAACTAATTTATATGAAACTAATTTATTTAGAGAACTGAATTTTTCACTTCAAACTTTTCTAGGGTAAAATGCATTTAATACTAATATTAAACTAGTAATAACGAATATAAATAAATGGAATGTATGAGTTAATGCGGAAGTTTGATAAAATCCACCAAAGAATCCTAAACCTTTATCATGAAAATCTGTATAATAACTATTGATACATAGAATAAAACTACATATCAAGATAGTAATAACGATTCTCGCATAAAGTATAGATTTATCACGTCTCAAAGAAACGGCGTTTGAACTTAATAAAAATAAAATTGAATATATTAACATAATTATAAAAGATATTTGATTCGAACAAATATATTTCGTTAAATGATTAAGCGTTTTTACTGCGTTTATTTTAACGTTTTTTTATACGTTTAAACGTATAAAAAACGCCATAACAACTATACAACGCTAATTACGAAAACAGCATTATATTTTTCACGATACCTATAATAACGAATGCTCTGCCAGTTGAGCAAATCTTTTTGAGACACAGGTTTAATCTGTGTTAGTTGGCGATTTTTATTATAACCTTTAGCGTTTTATTTAGCGTTTTATTTTACGTAAAATAAAACGTCATAAATAAAACGTTAAACGTCTAAAATAAAAAACGTTATAATATTCACACTATATTATATAAAAGTTTGAATTATTAAAAGGGATACGGGGGAATCGAACTCCAAATTTATGATCTGCAATCAAAACGCAGAACCATCTGCATAATCCCTAGTAGCCTACGTTTTTTTATTATTATTCTTAAGAATAATAATAAAAAAACGCCTAAATAATTTAAATTGTCTGAACCTTTATGTACTCATCATGGCGTTTTTATTACATATATGTATATAATAAAAACGTTATAACAATGGTTCATAGTAGCATCGGCATTTTTTATTACGTTTTATTTTACGTAAAATAAAACGCTAAATAAAACGCTAAACGCCTTAAGGCGTTAACCACCACCATTTAAATTAAATTTACAGCATTTAACATGTACAAATAATTTATTAACTACTCTAATAAACAACTGAAGAATTTTATTTTTAATCGATATTATTATTCTACCGTGTGCATTAAAAAATCCTGCAGATCTACTGTTTTAACGGCTTGAGCTAACGGTAATTAAGCCATTTAAAGACTGATTTTAACACACTTTGTGTTATAACGTTTAATAATAAAAAAATGGATTAATAAAAACGCCAAAAACACGATATGTATGTTATTTATAGCATTTATCGTTAAAAACGTCATAGTTTTTAAGTTTAAATTTATAAAAAAAAGGATTAATGTAATTCTAATGCATCTTTTATGTATGAACAGCTTAACACTACGAACACTTGAGCTTGGATGAAAGCTATACCTAATTCTAATCCTGAAAAGGCTATAATAAATGTTAATGGTAATAATCCTAAGAAGAAGAATATGAATCCTGAGTTCATTATGTTATAAGTAAATCCGCTTAAAATATTTAATAACATATGACCTGATAAGATATTAGCTGCTAAACGTAAACCTAAAGATACGTTACGAGCTAAATATGATATAAATTCAATTAATACTAATAAAGGTAATAAACCTAATGGACAACCAGAAGGTACAAATAATGAGAAGAATTTAGTTTTGTGGTATATAAATCCTAATATTGTTGCACCCAACACTATAGTGAAACTTAGTGAGAAAGTGAACACAAAGTGACTTGTTGAAGCAAAACTGTAAGGAACCATTCCGATTAAATTGTTACATAAAATGAAAAGGAATAATGTAAATATGAAAGGGAAGAACATTTGTCCTTTTTTATCATTTATTTGGTTTATAACTATACTATGTACAGTTGCGTATATTGACTCTTGACTTGCACTTCAGTTGTTTGATACTATTTTATTGTAGTTGTTACTGATTAAGTATAAGTTTAAAAGGATTACAGTAGAAATTACTAAATATAAACCTATGTTTGTTAATGAAAGACTAGCATCACCTAATATAGGTGCATCAATACTGAATAAGTTTCTAATGGCAAACTGGTCTAATGGGCTATTATTTATTTCGTTGTTTAATAAGATTGTCATTTAAAAGATTAAATTAGTTTAAATTTACTTAACGGTTTAACCGATATATATATAATGTTTATTTCATACTTAATAGTATAAAAAG
>Ga0181465_100881_pt1 | contig 12859 bp, 6 predicted proteins | sample InSIn3gowninarea_FD_119076 | JGI IMG/M metagenome (GOLD analysis project Ga0181465, IMG submission 119076) | Clean room microbial communities from NASA Spacecraft Assembly Facility at Jet Propulsion Laboratory, Pasadena, California, USA -... ... | reverse complement strand
TCCTATCCCAACAATATTTCTTAATGTGACCCTTTTTACCATAATGCCAACATTCTAATCTAGTATTACCTTTTGATTTTGATCTTCCTTTGGATTTACCTCTTGACTTGATTCTCCTTATTTCCCTTGATCTTTCCCTTATCTCCATTGTGAGAGCATCATTGGAACTTTCACCTTTAGACTTTATTCTCATATCTTCACTTAGTATTGTTCCAATAACTTCATAAAAGACCAATTTTACATTAGAAGAAGAGTTACTAACAACCATAACAAAGCTATTCCAACTATCTAGATGATCTATAAACCCTACTTTTCTTTTTTTAGAGTTTACTAGGATCTTCACACTTCGTTAATTTTAGTGCTTGCAAAAAAAATTTAAAACAAACAATCACATATAAAATTATAACACAAATTTTACCTTGGTTCGATCATTATGGTCTACATCCAGCAAATTCAGAGTTCCATTATTATATCCATCCTTTACATTATCTTTTTATTCAATCCATCTTGCTTCACTCTTCTTCTTCTCAAAGCTTAATCACGAACACTATAGGTTCTACTAAAATCCCTTTCTTTGGAGATGAGTTCCACTCCTTTTGTGAAAGCCCAAAGCATAGCTCCATGTCTCTTATCCTGGGTCGACATTTTTGAAGTTTACTCCTTGTCTCCTCAACATGATATCCTGGTGTGCATGTCTTTTTTTTCACAAGGCAATGATCTCATCCTTGCTTTTACTTTGTTTGTGTGGCAATGATTTCATCCACCTTCTCGAATGTTACAATAAACATGTTACATTTTCCTCTAGTTTGGAGGTTTTCCCCTAAAGGGAGCTCACACTCCCTAACACTAATCTCCATTTCCCCTTTTATAGCATGAAACGGTTACAAGTTTGAAGATGTACATTATAACCATAACACCCATGTTTGGTATTTTGCAACAATACAAACAAACCCTCTCAATAATATTCTCACTTTACAAATATTTATTTACAACAATATCTCCCCTTTTCAATTCTGTGAACTATTTATCTCCATATTTTTAGGCCTTTAGTTTTGATTCTCCATTAAAAGTTTTATCTTTTACCTATATTTAACAATATATTTATTATTAAATATAGCTATGCAATACACCTTTTAACAATAGAATATCAATAACTACATATAAAACCAAAATAACCAATATTTTAAGTCAGCTTCACCCACATTTTTCCACTTGGCATACGATTACCAATGGTGTAGTAGGTTTGGTTCTCCAACGATGGATAGCAATGAGTTCACACGATAGTGAGTGGATTCCACGATGGCTTCACCTCAGTTCTCCTCCACATGGGCTATGATGTGACCACCTTGTCTTCCCTCCATGTTAGCTTAGCTAGCGATGGTTTGGGGTGGGTTCCTCCAAGGTAAGTCCCCCTATTCCCTTTCTTCACTCCACATGATGGCTTGGTGTTGTCTCCACTCATTTCATTTGCCCAGTTGGAAATACCTCTCTTTTACATCCATGACATGATTTTATTGCTAGTTGGTGATGGTTGGTGAGACAATATTCTCCCCTCCATGAGTTTTGGCAGCTTTTGGGATATGATAAGGCACTTCTTGATTGGCGAGGTCTTCCTTTGACCATTCAATGCTGCCCCTTCTTTTTTTATTAAATCCTTTGATATTTGAAATAAAATGATTTCCCTGATAAATAGTAATATTTAATTACTATTTATTAAAATATTCAAACCTTGATAAATCATTCATTCCATGTCGAATTTGCGAACCATTGGAGGCATTAGAGAGCTGGCGATGAGCACTACAACTTAAAGAGATCATACATAACATTTGGGGACTTTTATTTTTCACATTTTGAGGTCCATTTCAAATCATCAGAAGAGAACATAGAATTAATAAAGCTCTTATTTCATCTTCAAACTCTATTTCAACTGAACATAATTGATTTATGATTGTGTTAAATTCATTAACATGATCTTGTATTGAACTACCTTCATTCATCTTCATGCTAAATAATTTCTTCATCAAATATACTTTATTTGAGGCAGATGGTTTTACATACATTTTGGCAACTTTATCCATTACACCTTCAGTAGTTTTTTTCAATAAAAATATTGAAAGCTGCATTAGAACTTAGACAAAGTCTAATAGCCCCCAAAGCTTTTCTATCCAACAAAATCCACTCTTCATCACTCATGGATGTGGGTTTCTTACTCTTGTCTTCAAGAGGTTAGTAGAGATCTTTTTGGTAGAGTTAGTCTTCCATTTGCATCTTCCATAACTAAAATTCTTGCCTATTAAACCTTTCAACATTTAACCTCCCTTCTTCTACTATAGTGATCCTCTTGGTTCCAATCTACAAATAAGATTCACCAAGAAAAACCCAACAAAACAACAAGCTTTGATACCACTTGTTAGGTTTAATCAATTTTATATAAGCTTGAGCATGTAAGATTCCTTCTACTCCTTGGTAAAAGAAATAACAAGTATACTGAACATAAAATAATAAACAAAAATCAGGCAAAGAGAGATAAGAGATTTAACATGGTTCACCCAGTGTGGGCTACTCCATGGAGAAGCTTCCAACCCTTTTTCTTATCAATCCTCCAAGTCCTCTAAGCAACAAACTAGTAGCATAACCTTACCACAACCTTCACTTTGGAGTACAACAGAACCTCACTATAAATCTCTCTCAAACTCTCAACTCAAAACATCAAATCTACAAATTGCAAAGCTCTAAACTTCATACATACACCTCAACCCAAGCCACTAATTTATAAGTGCAAAACTAACCCAACTTAAACCCAAGTTGAGTCAACAAGGTCATGGAATAACCCCCCATGCCTTCAATAACATCCATCTAGCAATAATGACTTGTTTTATAACTAATTTGATTGCCCAAATTGGAGTGTAACACTCTTTATTTCCTAACCAATTGGTTGCAGATCGATTGGCTTATTTTAGCTAATTGATAGCAAACTGGTTCAATTTAATAGCTGGTTGATTGGTTGGCACATGTTGATTGGTGGGTTGATTAGCCCTTTTGCTGAAGTGCTCTAAAATCGACTCCATACTCAACATTAGGTTATCCTAGTTCACTATCATATTTGAGATTGAATTAGAAACCTTGCAATTGTAGTTCAATTCTTGAATTACTTTCTCCCAAATTTTCATTATGAAATCACACTTAATGAATAGGTGGAGATTTATTTCCTCTTAATTTTTGCATAATGGGAATCTACCAAGTCCCTTAAATCCTCTTCTATGGAGCTTATACCAAGTTAAAAGTTTGTTATGGGCTAGTAACCATCTAAAGAAGGTGATTTTGGAGATAAGTTTTTCTTTACATATCTATTTCTAAAGGACTTTAACCTATTGTTGACTAGCTCCATGAGGGAAATTTGAAGCATCTTTGATATTATAATTCCCATTCTTAGATATTATCCATTGGGGTTTATCCCTTAGATTAGAACCTGGTATAATTTTATCTTGTAATCATTCCCTTAAAGCTTCCAGTTGTTCCTTTATTTCACTATTCTTTGCTTTTAATAAAAACTAAGAGTAGCTTTCTTGTGATAAGTAGTCTACTACTCTAGCTCCTCGATTCTTAATAGCCCATATAGATACCCTTTTAAAGTTATCATAGCTGATTAAGGGTTATTCTCTCAACCATGTATCTTCCTAAAATAAAGTATCTTTTTTCATTCCCAATTTACCATTTAATATATCTATTTATGACTCATTGAATTTGTTTTAATCCATTCCATAAGGGGGTTCCTTGAGGAAGGTTTTTTATCCTCAAAAAATAATTATGTTCTTAGAAGTATTTTAGTTTTAAAACCCTTATCTAGTACTTATTCTCTTCATTTACCAATCTCAAGCTATTTTACCCCTTAAAGCTGCACTCAACCACTTAATCTTTATCAAACCAAATCTTACTTTATTCTTCTCACAACATAATTTTTCCCATGGTATAAGAGAAAATATTCTCCTATCTAAAATCCCATTCCATAAGAATTCCCTAAAAAAATTCAATTTTATTTGCTATATATATTAGAATTTGGAAAACTAGGGTTGAGTAAATTGACATACTTTATAGGGTATGTTTAATCAAACATAATATACCAGCATAGCTCAAAGATTTATTTTTCCAACCCATATGTTTATGCTTAATTCCATCTACCAAATTTTCCCAATAAATAACCTTGATCCTTCTAGTAAATAAAGTCATCCCTAGGTATTGGAAAGGTAAATCATCTAGTTGTTAGCCAATGATGTTAGCCAATTTTTTCTTCTTTCTCGTAGAGGAATTGAGAACATAGAACTTAATTTTTTCAATTTTACCTTTTGGTGAGAAGCCCTTTCATAAATGGAGAGAATTTGCTTAAATTATTTAGCTTTACTCTTCTTAAATTGTCCTAATATAATAGTGTCATCAACCAAATAATGATGGGTATAAGATCTTCCTACCTTAGCTTGGTTGATCCTTATCAAATTACCTTTTCTCATGGATTATTTCAAGAATCTTCCTAAAGTCTCTACTATGATAATAAATAATTTTGGAGATAAAGAATACCATTTCCTTATACCCCTATTTGACTTGAAAACACCCATTGGTTCCCTATTGACTATGATAGATAATTTTGGAGTAAAGATGCATGGGTATATCTAGTTTCAAAACTTCTCTTTGAAACCAAATCTCTTAATAACTACCATCAAGGAGCTCCAATCCACCCTATCATAAACATAGCTTCCTCCTTTATCACATGCACAGAGTGAAGAATTTAATGCATCAAAATTATTTCATCTATAATATTCCTCTTATGGATAAGTGCATCTTGCTTTGATGATATTAAATTAAGTAGAAGATGTTTTATCCTTTCTACCATAATTTTAGTGATGATTTTGTAAATCACATTACACAGCCTTATCGATCTATAGTCCTTCAATCCCTTAGCATTATGGGTTTTTGGAATCAAAACTAAAAAATGAGTATTCCATTCCTTTATCAAAGTACTTTTCTTATATAATTCCATTACTACTTCACTTACCTCTTTTCTAACTATTTCTCAATTATGTTTAAAGGAGCATACTGGGAAACCATCTGGCCTTGGTGAATTATCATTGTCTATAAGGTTAAGAGGCTTCTCAATCTCATCACCTAAAACATGTTCCTCTAGCTTCTCATTCTACTATGGGTTTATTATCTTAGGGGTAACTTGGAGAATATTGTTCAATATTCTATTATTATATCTTAACTTTGTGCCCAAAAGACTTTTATAAAATTACTCTATTTCTTCTTGTATTTCACTCTCATCATAAGTGATTGAACCATTGGTTCATTTGATTTCCTTTATCTTATTAGCACTCCTTATTTTCAACGTTGTCAGTCTGAAAGAACTTATATCATTGTACCAATTTTGAAGCCATGATATTCTAACCTTCTACTTCCAATGGATCTCCTCTTAGGTAATTATGTTGTAATAATTTGCTAGTAGTTCTTTTTCTTTCCTATCAATACTCTTGGTCCTTCCTCATCTTATAATCTCATATTCCAAATCTCTAAATTTTTCTTGTAATGTTTCCTTCCTTAGTCTAACATCTTGGAAAATCTCATTATTCCATTTTTTGATAACTATTTTGACTTCTTTCAATTTTTGATAAAGCCTATACATTACAGTTACTTTAACCTTTACTGATAACCATTTCTTAAGCATGTATTTGAATGGCTCATGATGCATCCACACATATTCATATATAAAGGGAGATATTTTCTTTTGTTCTGGTTTTGAGATTAGTATGAGTGGCTTATGGTCAGAAGTTATCCTAGGAAGAGAGAAAAGGGAAGATTTTTAGAATTCATCAATCTAGTCTTTCGTTGCCAACATTCTATCTAGCCTTATTTGAATATAATTATTATTCTTTTATCTATTAGATCAAGTGAAATTAATTCCTTTTAAGGGTAAATCAATAAGATGATTTTGATTAACAAAATTTCTCAAATATTCCATGCTCTTGAATAATTTTACTCTTCCACCAAATTTATCTTCCAGATTGAGTGGAAAATTGAAATCTTCCCTATCACCCATGGTTGTGAAAATAAGTCTGATGATAACAACCCATCTAATTGCACTTATAAAGAATCAAATGCCTTCGAGAATTTGAATATGATTTAAACTATTTATGTTATGAGATGAGTAATTATGAATGGTTATATGTAATATTTGTATCAATTTGATGTTGGCTTTGAGGTTGTTGTGACATAAGTTACAAGTTGACTCAACATGGACATCAGGTTGGAGATCTCCAAGGAATCAAAGATGAGTTGGTTACGAGAATGGATTTGTAAGAGTGAGAAAATGATTGGAATTGAATGCTAACAGCCCATAGGGACCTTTGTATATCATATAACTACATATCATAATTATTATGTATGATATTCAATCCTTATGATATGTATGATGATCATGTGTGTACTAACAAAATTTACCTTGCAGGATGAGAAGTCTCTATAGGTAAACTTATGTGTTAAAAATATAATGTGCATTCTTGAATTGCCTTGAAAAATTACTTGAGTATTTTTGAAAGTTGGAAGGAATATTCCAAATATTTAAATTTGAAATTTCACCAAAGAATTTTAATTTTTACAAATAATAAATTCTAAGGTTATGTGAAAATAAAAATTTAGGGTTGAAGGACTATTTGCTATTTTGTAGTAATTGAAAGGTTATTTTGGTATTTTGTAAAAATAATGGAGGAACCATCTCCATACATTTTTTATCTTTTATGTTAGGTGTGTAAAATTATTGATAAATATTTTCCATACATTTTGGTGCCTAATATGAGGTGTGCAGATTATTTTGTAGGACATGGAACTTACAAATAAATTTATCAAAATCCTACCATAAAATAATAAAACCCCTATCCCTCACAATCAAAATATGTGAGGTGGATAAATAGTTATATTTTTAGATGGACTATACCAACCTTTAGTTATAATACCTAAGAGAACCCTTAAAAAAAGATAGCATATCATTATCATTCATACACTCCTCCTCTCTCCCTAAATCTTGATCTAGAGGTTCGTGAAGTAAGGAATATCTCCCATTTTCTCAAGTGCTTTTTTAACATTTTAGCCACTAGTACTAAAATGTTTAGTCTAAAATTGAATTTTATTTGATAATTTTTAAGTGTATTTGAAGAAGGGAATGCTTATTTAAGAGTTAATGATAATATTAATAAAATTATTATTATTAATAGTCTTACATTAATTGTATCATATGAGAACATAATATTTGTAGTTATTTGGCACCTTTGCATGTGAGTGTATTGTATATTTTGTCCATACCTATGTGTAAGTACATAGAGAAAAGATTGGACAAATTAAATTAAAGAAAATCTATGGTCTTGTGAGTTACATGAGATAATTATTTTGGATATATTACTTGGAATAAAAATAATATATAAATTACATTGGACCACGAGTTGGTACCCACCTTACGTTTTATTTTATTTTACTTGAATCAATTCCTGAAATGATTTGAAAGAAGGCGTACTAGGGATGCTACTTTCAGGTTTACAAAGTATTTGCTGTAATGGAAGGTACCACTGGATAGTATCTCATAGAGTCTAGTTTATTTTTCCTCCCCTTCCTTTGCTTGCTCCTCTCTTGGTGCTACAATTTTAGCAAGGTTGGGATTCTTGAAAAGTTCTGGTTGAGGCACCTCTATCAATAGCCTCCCTGTGAAACCTAGCTCAAGGAATGAGTCTTAGAGATATATAATTATTTAGAATCCTGGAGTCTAGCCTATCCGGATTCTGAATAGGTTGTTTCCATTGTAACTCACTGAGAGATGCCTTTCCCTAATTCGCATTACCTTTCCCTGAATGTAAAATAGCTCATTTATGGTCTGTGGCTCAAATAACTCGACCTTCATCGGTATAGCAAGGTAATGATATATATTTTGGGCCTCGATTGGAAACCTTTGGGTCTACCAGCATTTTTATCGATGTCTTACAAGCCTGATTTGGCCGAGTTTTGCTGAGACGATGTATAGAGTATGGGTGCCAGTTGAGATGAATATATTTGCGAGTGTACAATCCTCTTGATATGTCTGAGATAATGTAGAATATCCATAGTTTATTATTGATAGGATTATTAATATATCAATCGATCTTTTCTCTCCATAGTATTCGCTTGGGTCAATGACGTTTAATGATACGTAGGGTACCTCTTTTAGTCTTGACGACCTTCACCCTGAATCGCTTATCAGAGGAGCAAAATGTCAAGTTCATGTTCCCATGGTGGCCCATGCTGGAAGAATGCTGGCAAAGGATTGCAGAGTTTGGATCCGCTACTAACAATTGCATCTGCATAAAAGTCTATAGAGCCTTCTCATAAAAATCCATTTTGTACATATCCTATGATCATTGTGGTCCATGAGACTACATTTTGATGTGGTATTCTGTCAAACAATTCATAGGCCCTTCTAACGTATCCGTTTTTTACATATCCTATGATCATTGCAGTCCATGAGACTGCAGTTTGATGAGGCATTTTATCAAACAATTCGTAGGCCCTTCTAATGTATCTGTTTTGTGCATATCCTATGTTCATTACGGTCCATGCAACTTCATTTTGATGAGGTATTCTATCAAACAGTTCATACGCCCTTCTAACATATCCATTTTGTGCATATCTTATGATCATTGAGTCCATGAGACTCCATTTCGATGAGGTATTCTGTCAAGCAGTTCACAGGCCCTTTTTTATCCATTTTATGCATTTATGCTGTCCATGAAACTCTATTTCCATGAGGTATTCTATCAAGCAGTTCATAGGCCCTTCCAACGTATCCATTTTATGCATATCATATAGTACATGAGACTTCATTTCGATGAGGTATTATATCAAGCAGTTCATAGGCCCTTTCAATGTATCCATTTTATGCATATCATGCAGTCCATGAGGCTACCTTTCGATGTAGCATTTTGTCAAATAATTCGTAGGCCCTTCCAACGTTTCCATTTGGTGCAGTTCCTCATCATTGAGTCAATATGCTTATGTACATTGCATTACTACTATATTTGGGTTTAATTTATTTAAATTAAGATTTACAAAATATTAATTATAGTAAACTTAAATAAATGGGATTTAAAAGAGTATTTAAATAGAGACTCAATAATAAACTTAAAATGGTGAAATTACGATTTATCTTAAATATTTTTTGATAAACTATGGTAGAATAAGGTTTGTATAACTTTTAATGGAGTGTACTAAATTTTTATATGATAGAGTTATGGTTGAATCATGATGAATCGATTACTAATCTTATTTTGAAAGAATCTTGTGGAATAATGAAATTAACTAAGAATACTATTTTGAGGAAAAACCATGTTGAAATGTATTTTAAGAATGAACCTTGTGGAATAATGATATGTTTGATTGATTAAATTATATAATTTTGAAGAAGTTTTTATACATGCACAATTATTAGATGATATGGCTAAGTTAAAACTTTACCCTACGACCAAGGAAGGGAGGTAGTTCTAGTAAGAACATAAAATCTCCTGAGATCAAGGAAGATTGTATTAATTATGAATTGATGTAAATAAATAAGTTATGATGCAAGGATGCATTTTGATCATAAAAGAGTTATCTTGATCCTCAAATACTCCAAAACCTTTCTTAGGACATATATCCAATGAATATTGGATCCTTAGGAGGAACATGAAAGGAGAAGAAGGCAAGAAGTTATACCAAGAGGATGAAGATGTAATGAAGACCTATGATATATCTCTATAAAAACATGATGTAAAATCCTCATGATTGATTATATGGGGAACCTATATGTAACTAAATATCTTATACACTATGATATATGAATTAGTGTTACCCTAGTCCTTGATGAATTGCTATCATCATGAGACACATTAGGAAGCTATTGCCCATTGATGTATAGTCATTTGTAAATAAATGTAAGTAAATATTAATTTAGGTATAAATAGATAGCCTAGTTTCCATCATTGTGATAATCCAATATTTAAGTTCAATTTATTTCACCCTATATTATTCTCTTAAACATATTTAAATAGTTTGTGAGAATACAAACTATCTTTTGGGAAGGTACATAAATAATGGAATAAGAACCCTAAATATACTCATATGAAGATAACTCTTTGGTAACACAAAGTAAATATTGCACTCCCTAACCTAATACAATTATGATAGAACATGGAATCTTATTGTGACATATGGATAGTTTGATATTGAAAAGGAAACTCTCTTGTGATAGTGAATAAAGGGTATGGGGATAGAAACAATAAATATCTCATAATGATAATCAACATTGAAGAAATAATGTGTTGTATTTATGAATGATTAAAATGATAAAGGCATGAATTTATTTGAAGTAATTAGAATGATAACATCTTGATACAAGCTTTAGTGAAATATTAGGATTTTTAGATGATCTTACAAGAAAACCTAATCAAGGTGTTAAAACCCTAAAAGATAAATAAAAGGTAATGTAGACCTCAAACCTATATTAAAGTTGTTCAAAGGAGCCTACAAATAAATTAGTTAAGAAATTATGGATTGGTTAATGATAGGGATATTTACATAGAAGATAACTTAGTCAAATCTTCATTGTAGTAAGTTCACTAAATGATATACAAAATATATTCCTTGAGTATATTCTACATCGTACTCTCTTGTTATAAGTAGCCATTTATAGCGATATCTCAAGTCTAATTACTATACTATGATATGTGATGTACTTTTAAAGTAACACTCTTTGCGTCGTATTATGCATATGGGATATTGTAGTAAAATATTGTTGAATATTCTTTGATGGCTTCATGAACAAGCTTGTTTTAAAACTTCTTGTGCACGTTTGATGAATTTACTATTTTTGTTTATCAAACATTATTATTAATATGAAAAGTGATTCGATTGCATTTAATTAGTTTGTAAGAACATCCTACTACTTAATTCAAGCATGAAACCTAGAAAACCTAATAATTGATCCAAGATCAATTATTTTAAGGAATGTTAGTACATGGAGATGGTTTTACTTTATAATCTTGTTGTAAAAATTTATTAGACTAAAAAAACCAATTGAGGGTATAATTCTAATACCCATGTCTTCCCAATATATGGGCATAGGGATGTCAAACTTCATAGTGAGCCAGCTGATAGATATGGGTAGGCTAGTATCTCATATCCTCAAAAAATTATCATATGAGGGTAGTAGTCGATAAAACTATAGTTATTAGGTGCAGGTAACTAGTATTCATACTACCAAAAGTTTAGCAGATAGGAGTATGATGACTTTTTCATAGGCGATGATGCTTACCTATTTCATGTAGAAGATTTCTTAGGATAATCTATATTTGCCTATGAATTGGAGGGTTACCATTGAGAAAAGATGCATAACCTTATGGACGAGCATTCTCTCCAGTGATATGGGATCCGAGTAGAAAACCATTACATCATGACCAAAATATTTGTTGCATAGATTGTGAATAGAAATGGTGGGGTCACCTATATGGCATCTTCCAATGGGATGAGCTTTAAGAGGTGAACACCAAAAGGATTCTGATTAGGATTAGTTAATCCAGATTTAGCTAATCTTACCATATGGATGTTGACTAGCTAGGAACATTGATATGCTCATATGGATTATCTTGTCCATTCCTAGACTATTCGAGTGTTTAAATTAAATTTAAAAAGGTCTAAGATTTTAGGGTTTTGTGAAGTGGAGAATAGGTGAAGTGTTACACTAACTTATATAATTTTAGTTCTTTCTAAAATTTTATTCTTTTAATTAATACATTTGAATCATAAATATTCAAAAAGATAAAAGAGAAGCTTGATCTGATGTCTTTGAATCTAAAAGAGATACACCTAAAATTATTAAAAGGAATTATTTGATAATTTGCTAGCATACATAAGCCTTCAGATCTCCTTGTAGAAATGACATATTTGAAACTACCATCCTTCCAAATCCTATATTTTAAATTAGTTTGGTTACTATCCCTAACTTTTATCTCTTATAAAATCATGAGATCTAGTTTATGATTCCTACACATTTCTCTAACAACTTTTTGCTTTCCAGGAAAGTTGCCATCCCTTAGATTCCAACTTATGATTTTTATTAGTTCCTTTTCGAGGTTTTTTTACTACACCCACTTTGTTCTAGAGTGTTATTGTTGGTTTCCCTATTTTCATTTTTCTCCTTATCGCTCTTTTAGGTTTCAAGCTTGTTTGAAGATTTTATTTATCAATCCCTTTTTTCCCTCCTTTTTCTCCTTTATTCTATCTTTTGAAGCTTTAAGGATTCTTATCATTGAGAGAAACTAATCCTAAATTACTATATTCCTCTATAACCAAGATCTTATGAAAGCTTGCTAATCATCAACATAATAGCATAACACAATAGCCAATCTCACAATGTAACACCAATATAAAATGATTCCTCCAACCATGGGAGTACATCCACTAATATAAGATCTTTATTATCAAGATGCACTCTCTTACAATAACTCTTCCTACTTCTCCTAACAATCCTAAAGCATAACAATACTACAAACTTGAGTAAGTAATATCAAAGAGAGGGACCTCTATTTATAGGCCAAGATCTTCCCTTAGATCACTCTTTTATTCATTGTACAAAGTTATGACATGTAACACCCTTTTACCCAAGGGGTATTTCTATGAGATGGAGTGTAGGATAAGTTACACTATTTTATTCACAAGTATTTAAAAGGTATCTAGGGATACTTTTAAGTATTAGTGAATTTACATTATCTTATTCAGTAAATACTTAAGGTATCTAAGATACCTTTAAGTATTAAGTGAA
>Ga0181465_100879_pt1 | contig 12878 bp, 7 predicted proteins | sample InSIn3gowninarea_FD_119076 | JGI IMG/M metagenome (GOLD analysis project Ga0181465, IMG submission 119076) | Clean room microbial communities from NASA Spacecraft Assembly Facility at Jet Propulsion Laboratory, Pasadena, California, USA -... ... | reverse complement strand
CCAATAAGACTACAAATTTATGATCAATTTCTCAAGATGACCCCTGCCAAACAACAAAGGTTGATGTCTGCATATGATATCAAAGAAGGTAAAATGATCTTAAGCCACTTCAAGCCTAAAGTACAGCAGCCACAGTCAGCTACTGATTATATTAGAACAAATTTGGAAGCTCTTGCCAAAGACATTCACCCTTTGGACTAGATTGAGTTGCACAAGCAAACTGGTGAAATGGTCTACTCCACATTGGCAGACAAAGCCAGACTAGCTCAACAATTGTAGAATTCATTGAACAACACATCTACCCAACTAGAGTTGGGAAAGGCATCTTCTTTGGCGAAGGACAATAGGATAAAATCCTTGGAAGAAATTATCATTGAGCTGGGACATAATCCCAAGGATGCCAAGGGAATAAAAGCCCTAATGAAGAAAAAATTGGATGATATTGTATCTCTCAGGAAACAACTCAAGTTGTCAATTACTATGCATCCGCAAACGATAGAGGTTGCCCAAGAAAAAGCAAAAGAAGACATGATGGATTTCCTGATGAAAATGAATCAAAGGTTAAATGAGACTGACCAGGAATTGGAAAAGGCATTGCAGGAAAAATAGGGAGTGTCGACCTCTTAGCCATCTCAAACAACTCCAATAGTTACAAATGCTCCCTCTATAGTCATAACAGCAATCCTTCCTACTGACCCAACATCAACAACATCAAGTACTTCAACAACAACAGCAGCAGGCAGAAGCACTACCATGACTACTAAGCAATTAATAAAGGATATGGAGGATCTAAGACTCCAAGTATCAGAATTGAAGGATACTAAAGAGAAATTGGTTAAGTTGGAAATAAGTTATGACAAATCTAAGATGACTGTGGCTGAAAAAACAAGGGAGGTAAAAGCATTGGAGAATAAAGTCAAAGCATTGGAAAAAATACCTCACCTTGGACAAACCTCTGGGAGAAATCAAGGGCATTTTGTGGGCCAACATTGGCCAATCCATCACTGATATATGGAAATCAATACAAATAGTTCATGAGCAGATTGATTTGGGGACAGTAGCTCAAGAAGAAATTCAAAAGGCCAGGGATTCATTGGGACACATGCCTGAGCAAGCCAATAGGCTAATACAGTTTTTGAACACCCACACCAAGGAACAACTGGCAGCACTGGATATCAGAGATAGGACCAGCACCATCCTAACAATTAAAAGAGTTCTGACCATGAGAACCTTCATACAAAATCTGGAGAGGAAGTGTCAGGACATGCAAATGGAAATAAATGCTTTTACACAGAAGTTTACAACTTTGGAGGAAAAGGGTCTGCCCAGTTTATTAACCAATGACTATAGACTGATGACACATGCAGATTATGTACACAGGTTGAATACATATGTGGATAATCAAGTCACAGCATCATCAAGTTCTGCAGAAGAGAAGGCACTCCCATCTAGACAGAGCTTGTATGATAATTTAGAAAATCTATTTTTTATTGAGCATGAAGTGAGGCATCTTTTCATAGTCTAGCCTACTTTCCTCAGGTACACGGATGCTGGTGAAACTCTAATAAAAGTGCACAGACACCAATTACCAGATGACCAGTGGTGGCAGAGTATGCTGGAGATTTTGTAGGCGGATTTCAAAGTTTTATTTATTTTTCCAGAAACACAATAGATATTATAAAGTAAAGAAAGAGAACAGATAAAAAATCATGCTGGGCAAATGGTCCATGAAAGCGTAATTAAAGCAATAGGAAAGCAACACCAGTAGCATGGGATTTCACTAAAGTATCCATGGGCCGACTTGCTAAGCAAATAATCAATGCATCTCACCAACTAAATGGCCAGCACAACATCTCTTACTTCTGCATTCATTTCTCTCTGTTGTCATTATCATTTACTTCTCCTGTAGAGTAGGTGAAAGAAGTTATTGCAAGATATTATCTCTTTGAGATATTTTGTAAACATTTTTGTACAAATACCTCCCCAAGCTAAGTATTAGGGGTTGGTGATATCATTATGGAACTATGATGTATATTTAAGAAATCTTCTGAATAAAAGGTTGCTGGAATCCTTTGTTGCTAAACTCTCTGGTTGTGGAATTGATGGCAGAAGACTATGTTGTAGAAGTCTCGAATTATTTCATGGATCAATAAGTCTTTTTAACTCATGTTTTATTGTTTCTGTATTTTATATATCATTTACATATCATATTCTAAATTACAAGGAAAAAGAATAACTCAGAACTTACTTAACTGTACTCTATGTTCAATCCCTGTTATTTTTAAATGTTTTCTTCAGGACTAGCATAAGCAGGAATTCTTAATTTGCTCTTTTTTCCCTCATTCTTACACCTTGAAAATAACTAAAGAATTCTTAATTGCTCCCTGCTAATGTTCATCCATTTTCCCTCTGTTAGCATGATGAAGGATTCTTAGTTGCCCTTCACCCCCTAACTCCATTTCACCTGATTCTAGCTTGAAAATTGTTCCATGGTTAATTACTTTGCTCTGTAGTACCTCCATCTGTCAAAGAAACCATATCCAGTAGTTTAACTTCATTGACTCCATTAACACAATGGACTGAACTTTTCATATTTTGCACCCCTGTTCTGTAGAACATCACCATCCAAAAATAAAACAAACACCTACACTTCATAACTAGCCTAACATACAACAAAACAAATCTAAATCATAAAGAGAGAGGCCTCTCTAGCTACAGATTGACTAGAATCTGCATCTAAAAGATTGGTTACTGGTTACCTCGGTCGTATTCCCTTTTCTTACAAATGCTGGGGAACAACCTGAGTGATAACAGATCACTCATTAGGAGAAGGAAGTGGAAGCTAGAGCAGCACAAGGGAACTCCATCAACCATCAGTTGAGGTAGGCCTCCAACTATGACTGTTTAAGGAAAGCTATTGTTGATATGTCCTTATTTGTGACTAGACCCACTTTAGGGCTAGAGGGGTTGCCTCTGTCCGTAGAGGGAACACTTTCCTGCATCACAAATTGTTGACTCTACAGGGGACTTTTGACCTTTGTTCTTATCTTGTTTACTCTTGTCTTGATTTTTTGATTTGGTTTCTTTTGAAGTTTTGGGGATTAGTTACCGGTCTTCTGAGTTTCCTGGCCTGATCTAGGGGATGCCCTTATTTGATTGAAGATTTGACTGTTTTTGATTTGGGAGTTTTGGTTCGCCTATTATTGTTTTGAAAGTCATCGCGGATTTAATTTTAAAAGTCACACTATCATCGCGCCCTTCTATAGTATCATGTTCATCATGTAATTACACCTTACAGTACGACGGTTCTGAAAATTGGACCATCGCAGAAAAGTTGTGTACTTCCATGCTGACATCACTTTGTTGTTGTGGCTAGTGCTTTATCAGTGCTTGTTGCTTGTGTATTACCCGCACTGATTGCTGTAGAATTGATTTTCTCAATTCTTCCTCCTGAGTCCATCAGTCCTGCTAGTCCCTTATTGTTCTTACTTGTTTGATGACTTGTTTTTCATTGTTTATAGGTTGAGGCACTCTCTTGTGAGCTTTGTTGAATGAATCTTGTTTTTTTGCTTATGTGACCTAGTTTCATTATTTCAAGTCTCTTGGATCTGTTTGGCTTGGTTGATTGTTTGCTCAAAGATTCATTTGCAACTTGTTGTCAGTTTAATTGAGCCTTCCCCTTTGCTCGCTTTTGGTTGATTGTTTAGTGACTGTTATTGAACCAATCTTTGGCATTGATTCGATTTCTCTTCACTATCCGAACATAGATCACAATTTTTTGGATCAACCGTTTTCCCACACTTGCTTGTTGCTTATTTGCTTCTTCTAGAATTAGAGACATCAAAATCAAAAGAATTTCATTCATTTAGTATACGAAAGTGAAAGTGAATTTGAATTTCAAGTTTACATATTGGAAAGAGAATGTTTAAATCTCTCATTAGTAGTATCTGTGCACTTTAGGAATTGATGTCTGCTTGCATTGTGTGACTGCCTTTGTTGTCTTGGTTTTCTTGGTTTTGGAATGATCTCTCTACCCTCCCATAGGTAGGTGTTCATTGAAGAAAAGGATATTTCATTCATTCTAGCTACATCCTAGGATTTGTTGTATACATATGACAATGAATCTATAACCCCTTTTTATATTAATTTTTGGAAATTAAAAAAATTATATTTTATAAATGCGGGTTTTTCTCATTTTTTGTCACATGATTAGTCAAAATATGGTTTTTTAACTATTCTTCTATGCTTATTGTTCATTTTATGTCGAACGGGTTTACGTTTGACATGCTTTGTGCAGAGCTACAAGTAGTGGAATTATGTTAGCTTCGTGTACACTTGATCTGAAAAAGTCATCTTTAAGCTCTTTTCTGACTTGAAAAATGAAAAGATAGTCGGGTTGTTCCTCTTGACTCGTTAAAAGAAGTAAGGGGTGGTCACCTTTAAGCTCTTTTCCAACCGTGTAAAAAATGAGAAGATTACCGGGCCTTTGTCATTTCAAGCTCGTTATTGGTTACGAAATGACGTGATTCCAACCATTTTTCTACTTTTTCAAATCAAAGTCACTAGTTATGAAAAGTACTCATTGATCGTAATGATCGGACGGTTCTTTCAAAGTATCATTTTATACTTTTTTGGGCTCGAGAGACACAAATTTACAAAAAAGAACCCCTTGGAGTTTTCTTTTCTGTGTCTTTTTCAAACTCTCTAAACATGAAAAAGACTCTGAATTTTACCTATGTCGGACTCGTTAAACCCTGATGACATTGGACTCATCACTATGACGAGACTTGAGCTTCTCCTTCCTAGGGATCATTAAACTATTACTAGGTTGGACTCAACAATAGGTTTATCATTGATTCTCTACGGCAACTAGTCACTCTTGAACATCAACACTTTTGCTTCTTGTCAGGTTGGGACATCCATACATCATCATTTGGCCTTCTGTTGGTTGGGATTGTCATTTAGCCTCATTCCATTTGATTCACGCCATCTCCATGGAGCCTCTAATCCCTTGGTACCTGAATATTGCCACCCTATGGAGTTATGTCACCGACATGTTCAAGAGTATACTTTTTCTCAGTTTACACCCTCGCCCTTTCCTCTAATACTATGTTTTTCCATCTACCACTTGTTCCTTATCTCATGTCATTGATGGGGAAAGCATTATGGCCCTCCTGCGATGGGTCGTCTCTTGTCAACATCAGCTCATTATCCAGGAGATTGATCTAGAGATCCCCTTTGGTACCTTAGAGCTTGCATGTCTCAATGGCAAGTTCTTCGCACCTGATGGTCGACTTTCATCATTGGTCATCGATTGGGTGATTCCACGAGTGTTCGGCTCCAGCTCCTTCTTCACACTTCATTGATTGTGCTAGCTAGTACCTTGAGAACCATTGACATTATTGGTGGTTTCTCTCGTGCTTGTTAACGATTCTCATCATTGACCGGTAATCAAGTGATTTTCTATCATGCTTGACCTTAGCACATCTATTCACATGCTAGAATTTGTACTATGATCGGATGGGTTCAAGACTCAGAACTCAGACTACATATGTTCGGGCTGCGTGGATTGGTTTATGATTACATGACTCATTAATGAATGGCTGTGACCATACCTTTATTATTATCATGGTCTCATTAACTGGATGGCTATGTCCATACCACAGATCTATTTCGTATATCTTTTGGATGGCTATGCCCATGCCTAGACTACATGTAATTCATTATCAAATATATCAGTTGTACTTGCGTGTAGGTTCTTCCAGATGGTGTTCCAGCTCAGTCAATTTCGTAAAGCATTTCACCCCTCCCTCTCTCTCAGGCTTCATACTTTAGGGGGCATCTGTTACACAGTAATTTGTCACTGTCTTCACTCCAGTCTTCCTACTATGTCATGTGTCCAAGTCAAACATGCTCATATTAGACAAATGCTCTCTGATGTTTCCAAATGACCCACTTTTCCTAAGTTATCTGCCTGATCACATATGTTCGCTAAATAAACACACTGAAGGGTGCTTCTAAACAATCTAGAAGCACTTCCATCATGGAAGTACACTTGATTCCTGCGATGGTCTGATTTTATGTGCCGGCACGAGGTTGCTTGCAATCTTTAGTGATGACCTAACTAGCTACGCTATTCAATAGCAATATCAGTACTATAGATCAGTTATGTACCCGTGATTATCCAAATTGGGTGAATTTGTTCCAACAGTCAGCCTTCCAAATGACTCCAAAACTGGTTGTTGGCATAGTTTGTATCGCCCACCTTTCTTTCGCATGGTTGTTCCGTCATTTGTGCTAGCTTCCTTGGAGATAAGCCCACTCTTCCACCTTTCATGGAGACTCTTTCTCCTATTTAAACTCTCACCATTGCTATGCACTGCTAGTTTTTGGATAGTTTCTGATAGTTGGCTAGTGGAGTAGTGCTGTTAGTGTTTGTGAGTTTGCCAAATAGCTGGTGTGAGTGTGACAAGTGTGGGATTGTTGATAGCTTGTGGAAGGTTGTGAAGTGCCCTTAATCTTGTGTAAAACTTGTGAGTGAGAGAGACTTGTGTGTTGGGAGATCCATCATCAAAGAGTGAATGCTTGAGGAACATGCTAGCTGGACCCTTCTGAGAAGGCTTGTGACGTCAAGACTTTGGTTGTAAGCTTACTCTTATTTCATTATTAATACAATCAATGATGTTTTCCTATGCCTTATATGTACTTGATAGTTCATGACTTCTTGACTTTCTGAGTAAATAAATCATTGTTGTTTTGATTACGTGCTTTGTTGTATTTCCTTTGCATTGTTTCAAGTTGATCACTCATTAGGAGAAGGAAGCGGAAGCTGGAGCAGTGCAACAGAACTCCATGGACCATTGGTTGAGGTAAGGCTCCAACTATGACTGTTTAAGGAAATCTATTGTTGATATGTCGTTGTTTGTGACTAGACCCACTCTAGGGCTAGAGGGGTTGCCTCTGTCCGCAGAGGGAACACTTTCATACATCACACAACTCCTTCTGCATCTCTTTTAATTTTTTCATTCAATTGTAAAACGAGGTCAATCATTTCCTCCTTGTGTGTTTAGCTCTCAAATACCTCTTTTGTCTATGGATGCTCTGAATTAGGAACTTATAATTGTTTTTGGAGAGCAGCAATGTCCTTATTCTTTCTCTTTGTTAACTTCTCAGCAACCTTGATATCATTGGGATCATTTCCCAACTCAATTACCAAGTTTTCCAGTGACTTGATCCTATTGTCCTTGGCCTGTGAAGAGGCCTTTTCCAATTTGTACTATGTTTTAGTGTTGTCTAATGAACTTTGAAGCTTATGTGTAGCCATAGATTTAACTATCAAGGTGGAATAGATCATCTCACCTGCCTGCTTGTGGAACTCAATTTGGTCAATGGGATGAACATCCTTGGCCAAAACCTAAAAATCCATTTTCCTATAGTCAGCTCATGTTTTCGGCTATTGTACTATAGGTTTCATGAATGACATCTGCATTTTCCCTATTTTGATGTCAAAGGATAACCTCAACCTGGTTTGATTTTGCTAGTGTCTGCTTGAAGTATTGGGCATAAGTTTTAGCCTTCAACTTCTCATTCCTCAACTTGATTTCCTTGTATCCATTTTTGATATCCTTTTCTTCATCCATAGGCCTGGTGAATGAAGAAAACTCAACATGGATCTATCTCTCAATAAGTTGACTGGTTGACATTGCCTTTGCTTCTTTCCACCATTATATCAGTGTCAATGATTTCCACTGAGTCAATGGTGTCTTGCTGTTCAGTTACAAGATGAAACTTGGGTCTCTTCCTGTAACTGATCTCAAATTATTCACATGTGGTTTCCATAGCTGAACTGGAACCCTCCTCCCTGGTTCTCTTTGTGTTTCTATCCTCCCTTTTTGGAGTCTCTAAAATAAGAGGAATATTCTTTGGTTCTCCTAGTTATGGAACCTGCAGGAAGGAACTTGTATCAATATATTTTTCTAGATCATTCAATGTATTCTCTACATCAACTACAGTATTGTCCATCTCTATTAGAGTGTTTTCCAACCATTCTGATTGGTTGGCAAACCTCTCAATGTCTGGTCTGGGATGATGGATGAAAGGTCCCAATTTGAACTTTATCCTTAGCTTGTTTATGATTCCATGGGGGTCATACTGCCACATAAACCTGTTCTTGAAATTCATTTGTTGCAAAATCCTATCTACCTCTGGTCCAACTTCTCTGGTATTACAAATGAAGGGACCGAATTGATTTTTTATTTTGAATTGGATGGAAAAATGAATCAATGAATTCTTTATAAGTAAATATAGTGGAGTACTTTTGGATCCATTTTGTCCAGTACATGACTGATCTTGGGTTTCCTTTGGTATCTAATTTCTGAATCCTGGACGGAAACTTATCTGACTAGTAGTACAAGAATATATGGAATAAGACTGAAGAACACTCAAAAACTTTCTCGGTTGGTAGCCTGGTGAACTATTCATGAACTATGTCTACTATGAACTAAGCATAGTTGTAAATTACAGCAAGAGGTTTGCCTGGGCTAAAGATGGAAAGGAAAGAAAGGACAACCTCATCCACATGTTCATCTGTAGTGTATCCTAGAATGCAGGAGAGCATGGTTATGATTTGTCTACATCTCTCAGAAAAAATCATGGTAGCATAGGGAGGAGTTTCTGTAGGAGTATGACACTCCTCTATGATGAAAGTTTGGAAAATTTTGGCTATCCTAGGATGGTATAACTTGGTGTAGAGGTCAAGCAAGCCTTCAATGGAAAGGGGGGTCTCGTTTAGGCTTGTTTGGACTTGCAACATTTGGTTAATGGATTTCACAGTGATGGTGAATGAAACTTGCTAGTCAGGGGTGACAATGTCTCTTTGGCTAGGAATGTATCTAGCATGACGAAAGTGGATGATTTTTCGGAATGGTTTCACTTTTGGAAACAAATACTTGGGCAAATTAGACTCCCAAAGGTGAATATCATCGTTCTAGTTCAAGAATTTGTCCTTACTCCAGCAGTGGAACTATAGAAGGTAGGCAAGGGAAGTTGTGTCCTTTATTTGGAAATATTTCTCTGCTAATACAAGGTGGTTGATGTCTAGGTGAGGGGTTTGCAGAGGTCTCATGTCTAGAGAGTTTTGGGAAGCCATAATTGGGTCTACAGATACGAATCAGGCTTGTAGTGGATTCAGGAGTAAGGTTTAGAAGGTCTGGTAGAGTAGGAGGGTAGTTATAGTTTGTAAAAGAAGGGTTTGGGGTATACAAATAAGTTTTTCTTCAATTCAGGCAAGTTTCTTAATTAATTTTAATTAATAAATGGTTCAATTTTAAGTGTGTGTTTTCAAATTCACAGGGTCATTCTATATTTTCCAAGAATATCTGGAAACTAATGGTTAGATGTGCAGACTAAGTTCAATGGTGAATGTATAAGGTATTATGGCTTCAACTATCAACAGGTTGCTCCAATTGGGTATCCTGAGCATCTTCAGGTGGCTAAAGGTGGTCAAATTGGTCGCAGAGGTTCAAGGTGTCACAAATGGCTAAGCAACACTTTACAGTGAAAATGCAAGAAAATAGTGAATTGCGGATTTTTCGGCCTTTTAATGGGTAACAATCACATTTTGGCACGAAAATAATTAATGAACAGTGGGCAGTTTTTGGTTAGGGCGGGGAGGTGGTTTTCTAGGCCATCACACTGCTTTTGGGGGATGGGTAATATATTTTTTGAGTACGTGATCTAGCTTAGTCCCGCCACGTAGGAGAATAGTGCCTAGGCAAAACCACAAATCTCGCATGCTCTTGGGCTGTTATCAGTTGGATAATGAATCCGCACGATATGCCTGTACACTATCGGATCTGGGGGCAAGAGATCAGAGGGATATTGCGTAGTTGAGTTGCACGGAGGGAATCGCGAAAAGGATTTGTGGGGCCTAAGATTTAATTACAGTTAATTGTAATTATTTAACCAATAATGTTGGGATTTTTAATATAAACATGTGGTTAATTATGTGGGACAATATGTTATGTAGCAGGGTATTTAAACTACACTAGGGGTTGGTGGGTTAAAAAGGGTATCGGGGAAATATGAAGCGGGCAAGTTAATTAGATAAAGGGGGGCATAAAAACTTAGGATAAGGGGGTTGTTGTGGGTTTTGAAGGGAAATAGGGAAATTAATAAGGGGGAAAGTAATATTTGTAATGGGGAATGGGTTTCACACTAGGGAAAGGGGTTTTCGGAAGGGGGGATCATTTTTGAAGGGTAATTTCTAGGGAATGTGTGAAATCAAGGGGTAAAGGTCAAAATGAGGGAAAAAGAGAAATTTATAAGTAATGAAGGGATAATGGGGAAATTAGCAAATAAGTATGTGGGTGAAATGAGGGGAAAATAGTTAAACAAGCTTGGTGGATATCGTTTGCTTCCTCATAAATCCTCCTGAACATGAAACATAGGATTAAGCATGATAAATGTGCTTTTGACTCAGCACCCTTGTGCATTTGCAACCTTTTTTCTACCCACCCTTTATTTATCATAACCTTTCTCTTCATTTATTGTGTGCATTTGAGCTTGTTGGGCCTTTATTTACTTCTCTTTTGACAAGCAAAATATCTAATTCTAACCTTATAACTTCCAATGGCTCAGATTAAACAGATGAGTTCATTTTTATTCTCCACCTAACCATTAATCTGCCAAGGTTAAACATTTTGGGCAGATTTTATTCTCTATCTATCCACATGAAATTTAAAGCATGAATAAGTCAAGATTATGCTATTTGACCATCATGGATTGTGGCATTTCCGACAAGCTGCACACAACCTTATTTTTCATAGTAAAGTAGAAAGTAGTGGCATTTGAATTTGCACACTTTCATGATCTGTTTTATTTATTTTTGGGGTTCATATCTTTCACTTTTTCAATCTTTTTTCCTTTCTTTTTTCCTTTGATTATTCTTTTAGGACATACCCTCTTTACATTTTTTATTTTTTAATATGGAAAACATTTTGCAGAAAGCAAATATATGTAGAATATTACAAGACTAACCATATCCAATTCAAAATTATGAATCCTATTATTATAGGGCCCTAACAGTAGCTCCACATGGGGATGGCATTTCCTGGTGAAAGGTCTAGAACTTTAAGATCAGTAGCTTTTGAAATTGTGACTGTAATTAGCTTGTAAACTACTCTTCTGTGATTCTACTTTATTCATACTGATGATGGTAAACCTTTCAAAGCTCAAGGCCTTCTCTCCGGGCTTCAACTTCAAAATATTATCATCCAATCCAATCTAAAGTTTGCAGTGTTATATACAATGAGTAAAGTAAAGTGAACTACTTTTAATCTATGGATAATTAATGCTTCAACATCCTACCATTGACTGGTCCTCTTGGTAGATCTATTCCATCTAGCTGTCTCAAGAAAAATGCATTGTTACCTCTGTAACTATAAATGATATAAGGGCCTTGCTATAGGAAATTAATTTTGCCATGTTTACCTTTGTCTTTTATTCTGGAATCCCATTGGAGAACTTTCTCACCTATGTAAAAATCATCAACTTTTGTCTTTTTGTCAAAAATATTTTTGATTTTATCCTAGATCACTTGTGATTTGACATAGACTTCTTCTTTGGTTTGCTGCAAGTGTATTGTCTAATTTATCCCTTTTTGGATATCATTTGGTTCTACCTGCAACTCTTGAATGATCTTCGTCACTGTCACTCCTAAAGAGGATGGAAAAATAATGTCCATACCTTATACTAGCTGATAAGGAGATGTACTAATGGACTTTTTGGTAGTTAGTCTGTCTGCCCATAAGGCATTGACCATCTTTTTGTTCCATGTCTTCTTGTTGTCTTCTAACAGTTTCTTGATTATATTGGCAATACTTTTGTTTGAGGATTCTGCAAATCCATTACCTTGAGGGTAATAGGCAGTGGAATGGCCAAGGGTAATGTGATATTTGTTAAAAAAGTCTACCATTTTCTTGGATTTAAAAACAGCTGCATTATCAGTAATGAGCTTTTGGGGGCATCCAAATCTTGAAAGGATATTATTTTCATGGAATGAGATAATGATAGAGTCTGTGGTTTTTCTAGAAGGGATGGATTCTATCCATTTAGTAAAGTAATAAGTGGCTATCAAAATCCATTTATGCTGGGCTGAGGAGGATGGGTGAATTTCTCCAACGAAGTCTAAACCCCATTGTGGAAAAGATACTTTTGTGGATATAGGTTTGAGAGGTGAAGATAAGAGCTTCCTTTTTCCCTCAAATATCTGGCACTTGTGACAGGAGGTCACATGTTCCTTAACATCTGCAAAAAGGGTGGGCCAGTAAAAACCTGCCCTCAGGATCTTGTCAACAATTGTTTTCCAATATAGGTGTCCTCCGCAATCTCCTGTATGAAATTCTTGCATAATTTTTTCGGCTTCATCTTTCAATAAGCAATTTAATAGAATGCCATCATTATCTTCCCAAAATAAAGCATTATCTATCATACAATATTTCATTGATTTCATTTTGAAAAATCTAGCTTTAGTTCTAGATAAACCAGGAGGAGCTTGTAAGTTTAATAAGACAAATATGATATTTGCATGCCAAGGTGAATCTATAAAAGGTTCATTGATCTGAGGAGTTGTCATCTCTTCTGGAACATCTAGGGCACCAATGAAATTTATATTTAAGGCCTGACAATTCAATTCAGCCATGAGTTTAGCTAAACCTTGGCCTTTGATAAGTTTTGTAGGCTTTATTTCTATGTCATATTCCAAAATAGTGGCAATACATTTGCCTCTCTTTCCTTCAGGCTCTTTTTTGTCAAAATGTCCTTTACTATTGAATTTGGAACATAAGCAATGATGTGTGAATACAAAATGTATACTCTCA
>Ga0181465_100875_pt1 | contig 12935 bp, 9 predicted proteins | sample InSIn3gowninarea_FD_119076 | JGI IMG/M metagenome (GOLD analysis project Ga0181465, IMG submission 119076) | Clean room microbial communities from NASA Spacecraft Assembly Facility at Jet Propulsion Laboratory, Pasadena, California, USA -... ... | reverse complement strand
CGAGGGGGGTTTCGTCGCGGTCGTTGAGGACATTGCTGCTGATGCCATGCTGGAAGAGCAGCAAAATCATGGGTGTGTAGCCGTTGTGGGCTGCAACGTGTAGGAGTGAGTTGTGTTGGTTGTCGGCGGTGTGCACGTTGGCGTGCCAGTCGTTGAGGAGGTACTCGGTGACATGCAGCTGGTTGAACTCAACTGCCGCGTAGAGTGCAGTGACGCCGTCATGCGAGCGCTGTTCAAGGTTACTGCCGTACTCTTTGAGCAGCGACTCGCAGACGTGCCGGTGACCGAAGCGTGCAGCGAGCATCAAGCCGGTCTCGCCGCGTGCATTGAGCGTGTGTATGGACGATATTCTGCTGGCCAGCAGCTGTATCATCTGTATCTGACCGTGCTCGGCAGCCAGCAAGAACGCATCGTCCAACGCCTGCATCGGTAGGTGCGGGAACAGCGAGCTGGCAGCCTCTACAAGGCCGCGCGACGAGCAGTCGAGGAAGAGGCGGATCTGCTTGTCGAGCTCAGGGATGCCGGAGGGCAGAGATAGAGGGGACGGCGATTGTGTGTATGTGTGCATGAAGGTGGTGGAGTGCGGTGTGGTGTGGGTATGCGGCTGGTGCGCGTGCGAGCAGGTGGCGGAGGCACACGGCTGGCCGGCGACTGGCAGCTGGTTGTGGTGGAGATGCTCGTCCAGGACGTTGTCGTCGTCGATGATGTCGTCATCATCCTCCTCATCGTCGAGGTCGTCGTCGCCCTCCTCGCCGCCGTCGCTGATGCTGAACTCGCTGCCGCTGACGTCCGACAGATCATCCCGGTCGTCGTTCTCGCTGTCGAGGCCACCGTCTCGGGCGAACTGGGTGTGCGGATGGGAGTGCGCGTGATTGTGTGAGTGCTGATGTGCGTGGTTGTGTGGCGCACTGCGCGCGTGTGAGCTATACTGCTGCTGCGAGTGATCCTGCGCATGGTGAGGGTGTGGAGGCTGATTGTGGGCTGCTACACCGTGTTGTGGTGGTATAGCAGGGGGTGGGGGCGATGGCTTGGGCTGTCGCTGCTTGCTGGTGTTGTCGACGACGCCCATGGACGCCGCTGTGGCTTTGAGCTGCTCCAGCACCGCCGCCTGCGAGCGGGGCTTGCTGGCTGCTGCACTGCTGCCAGTGCGGCGGGATTCGCCGCCGCCGCGAGGCTTCGGCATGGTGGAGGGGAGGTCTAAGGCGGTGGGTGTCAGCGGTGCAACATGGCTCGTGTGATGCTGGATGCGCGGTCGTCGCAGTGACGTTTGAAGCAGTGGGGGGTGTGGGCACAGCGACTCTGCAGAGATCGCACGCTCGCTACAGGATGACAGCAATGGCGATTCTCGCCTAAGCTGCGTTCCTTCACTTGAGGCGCGTGGGACTGTTTAGCTGTGTGTAGTCTCAATGCCAGCTGCCAGCTGGTGAGGTGGTGTTGGTGGGTTGATGCGACCACCTGCTGAGCCACCGGCGGGCTAGCACAACTCGGCCTGATGGTGAGAACGACGGCAGCACTCGCTGCTGCATCCAACGTCAGCCATCGCCGAGACTCGACCGCGACCGTGGTCAGACGCTCGTCCACCGCACTACGGTGACAGCGCACGATGGCGAGCATTGCAACACACACACACACACTGCTGCCAGTGAGACGTCTTATGGACAACAGCAAACAATGCGTGCGCAGCATGTGTAAATCACCAAGTAGCCAAACGATCGCTACACGGACTGGTGCAGCGATTTGATACCCAGAACTACACGCAACAACAGCAGGTATCACAGTCCAAATCACTGCTGCTGTGGTTCTGGTTCAGCATCAACGTTGTTCAATTGCTGCTGCACAAGCAGGTTCTTCTTCCTGGTCATCAGCTCCGGCTTGAACTCCTCCCCATGCCTCACACTATACGGCAACCACTCGTTGCGGTTGCGCTTGACCTCCTGCTCCGCCTGCTTCTGCGGCAGCAGCTGCTGCGAGGGCAACCAATCGGGGAACCGCTGGAGGTGGCGCTCGTAGCGGGCGGTATGGCGCTTCTGTGCTAGTGCTTGTTGCTTGTCGTACAGTTGCTGGCGCTTGGCTTTGAGGTCGGATCGCTCGACGTAGGTGTAGAGGAAGTAGCCGCGCCGTGTTTCCGGGTTGGGCTTGACGGCGAGCCACTGCTCGTCCCTCAGGCGCTGGAGGATCTTGGAGAGTTGGGAGATGCTGTGGGGGGAGGATGGTGAGCTGGCGTCGGTGGAGGTAGGTTGTTGTTGGTCTGCTGCCTCGATAGCTTCGAGCGAGGCATCAGCGGCTGTCGTGCCGTTGTCGATGGTGTCGGTGGAGTGGATGGTGGAGGTGGTTTGCACAGGTGACTCGGATGATTGCACTGATGATGATGCGGATGTAGCTGCACTGTCTTGACCTTGCTGCTGCTGATGCCTCAGGTGCTGGTAGATGGTCTTCTTGTCGGCTGCGCCGTGCTCCTTTAGGAAGCGCAAGATGAGCTGGCTGACGGATGGTGTAGTGTTGCTGAAGGTGCGGCGCTTGGCGAGACGTTCCTGGCGCTCAGGCGAGGCAAGCTGCTCTTGCTTTGCGAGCTGGGCCTCCTCCCTCAGCTGTTGCTGCACGTGCTGCTGCATGCGTGGGTCATGCACCGAGCGGTCGGCCGTGAAGATGTGCTTGGGCCGGCGGAAGCGCGGTGGGGTGTAGCCGAATTGGGCGAAGCATCGTTGGGGTTGGTGTGAGTGGTGATGTGAGGATGGACCGTTTGAGATTGACAGTGAGGAGTAGGCTTGTAGCAGTGTGAGCGCAGGCGAGTGGACGGTGGAGCGGCAGCTGGCTGAGGAGGACGAGGCAGCCCGCGACCGCAGAAGTGTGGACATGATGATGCTGAGTGTCGATGATTGAAGAGGAGGTGCATGGATGCGTAGACGGGGTGGCAGGCAGCGAGGTTGTTGTCACCTCTCGGCATCCTCAGCACAGGCAGCTGACTGCATCCACGACCTCTCAGCACCAGCTGCTGGCTGCCTACAATCTATCATGCTCGCTACCACCACCTACCCATCCGCCACATCTCGCCGACACGTCAGCATCCACCAGTGAGCATCTCGTTCTCCTCCTCCAGCAGTTGGGCAGTGAGTTGGTACGTGACTGTCAGCTGCGCGCCAGGCCAGCCGCTGGCAGCATGCCTGAGCCCCTCACTGCAGCATCGCCGCACCAGGCCATCACCAATGCAGCCGACCAGAAGAAACACAGCGCCGCCGTCACTCAGCAGCTCGAGGACGAGATCACCAGGTTGGAGCGGCAGTTGGCCAAGCTGCGGCAGCAGCTGTACAACACGCAGCACGAGACGGAGCACAAGCAGAATGACATCGCGTCGGCCTTCTCCGACTTCTCCACCGATGACACCACGTCGGCATCCGCCTCGCACAACAACACCACCACCTCCGCCGGCCAGCCCTACACCTACGCCTCGTCCGGCGTCGACATCGACGCCGGTGACGCCCTAGTGCAGAACATCAAGCCGTTGGTGGCCGCCACCAAGCGCCTAGGCGTGCCTGGCAAGGCCGATGAGATGATTGGAGGCTTTGGCGGCGTGTTCGACATCGGCGCGCTCGGCCTGAAAGACCCCGTGCTGGTGAGCGGCACCGACGGCGTTGGCACCAAGCTGTTCCTCGCGCAGAGCGCGGACAACCACCGCACCATCGGCATCGACCTGGTCGCCATGTCCGTCAACGACATCATCGTGCAGGGCGCTGAGCCACTGTATTTCCTCGACTACTTCGCCACCTCGCGCCTGCACGTGCAGCAAGCCACTGACGTCGTCGCCGGCATCGCAGCAGGCTGCAAGCAGAGTGGCTGCGCACTGATTGGCGGCGAGACCGCGGAGATGCCTGGATTGTACCAGCCTGGCGAGTACGACTTAGCTGGCTTTGCAGTCGGCGCAGTCGAGCGGCACGCGCTACTGCCACGCATGAGCGGCATTCAAGCGGGTGCTGTTCTCGTCGGCCTCGCCAGCAGTGGCCTGCACAGCAATGGCTTCTCGCTGGTTCGCAAGGTCATCAGCAGCCAAAAGGTCGACATGTTCTCACCACCACCATTCAAGTCCAACCACAAGCGCCTCGTCGACGAGCTGCTGACCCCCACCAAGCTGTACATCACACCACTCGTGCCGCTGCTCAAAGCTAGCTCCAAGGCTGCAGCGCAGAACGAAGCACCCAACGACTACGGCATTCTCGGCCTGGCTCACATCACGGGAGGGGGCCTCACTGAAAACATCCCTCGTGTGCTGCCGAAAGACCTGCAAGCTGTGCTGGACGCCTCATCGTGGCAGTATCAGATCCCGCCTGTCTTCCCATGGCTACAGTCAATGAATGTCGCGCCATCCGAGATGGTCAGGACCTTCAACTGCGGTATTGGCATGGTCATGGTTGTTGACAACAAGCACCACGCTGAGCAGGCGATTGAGCAGCTGCAGGACGCTGGCCAGGAAGCGAGCATCATTGGATCGTTACAGCAGTGGCAGAACAAGGATGAGCTGCAGGTCAAGATCAACAACCTGGATCAGTTGTTTCCACAGAGAGTTTGATCAGCTCACACGCTTACGTTTTCATTGTTTCATTACTCCAGTTGTACACCGCATTGCTGATTAACAGTTCAGTTCAAGCAGTTCGCTGCGCTTGCGTCACAGACCACAGCAACTTGAGGTGGCATACTAGTAAACTGCAGGAAAAAGCTAGGCCCGTCATCAATATGCTGATGCGGGCCAGTGAGTGGCGGGGCAACGGGATAAATAGCTAGCATTTGGTGTACGTTGTGCGAGAAGGCTACTGTAGTTGACCAGAGCAGACGTGCGCACTGGCAGCTCACTTCTGGTTGTGCTGTTGTTGCTTGTGTTGCTTCAAGATGGCGTTGATGTACTCTGTGACAGGTCGTTCCACCCAACTGTGGACACCAATCGGTAGGTGCTCATAGCCGCAAGAATTCAGGCCAGCGTCACGCAGCTCGGCGTCTTGCTGGGCAGCAGTCGACCGACCCATCCATGCGACGTGACCACCGTGTTGGGTCATTGCCAGAATGACGTTGCTGTTCTGGCTGGGTGCATCCTTTGGCACACACGAGCTCCTGCAAATAGGGTCATCCTCGGCAGAGATGGCTAGCGTCGGGAGCTCCAAGTCCTTCATGCGGTGGTTGGTGCAGGCGTCGCGATAGTATTCTTGCACATCCTTGTAGCCGAATAGCGGGACCACACCGTTCTGGTCAAACTCGCCGATGATCTTGGAGCTGATGAGCTTGTCGAAGCTGAAGCCCTTGGCCTTGAGCTCGTCAGCGACCTTGGGGTCTTCGAAGGCTGCGCGGTGTTGTGTGGCGTACTTGACGAGGTTGGCTCCGAGCGTCTTGTTGTACACATGGCGGAGAAACGGCTGGTTCTCCATGTGCCAAGAGTTGTGGACGTGGTCGTACGAGGCGCTGAGGTGGATGGCGGCGTTGAGGCCACCGACGGTCTTGTTGTGTGACTGGGGTGGAGTTGACTGTTGCTGGCGATGCTTCAGTGACTCCTCGTGCGTGTACTTCATCAGAACACCTGCACTCAACGAGATGCCAACTGCGATGAGTGGCACGTCTGCGCCCAAGTACTCGCGGCGGATTTTGCTGATGATCTCATGAAGGTCATTTGTGTTGGATGCGGTGAACGGCTTGGGGGTTGTCAGCTCACTTGAACCGCAACCTCTGGCGTTCATCACTGCTACTTGACAATCGGTTTTGGATGATATATACTTCACTAGCCACTGGGCGTAAGCCTCATGACTGCCACCAGTGAGGCCGTGCATCAACAACACCATCGGCTTGTTGTGCTGCTTCAGCTGGGTCGTACCGTTGGGTTGGTGCCAGTCCAATGCGATCTGACCGTTGTCGCTGAGCTTCACGAGCTCACGCACGTACTGCACGCTGTGTTTGTCTGCAGTTGGTGTAGGCTGGCTCTTGATCGTCGCATCGTCGTCGGTGTCGTCCCCAACGCCGGCCGCGGAGTTGCGGTAGTTGTAGACGAGTGAGCTGAGGGAGGTGGGAAACGATGGCATCCACGATGTGAGGTTCGACAGCAGGTTGTCGCTAGCGACGGTGTTGCCGGGTGACCGCCTGTACAGTGAGGCTACGATGGTTTGGGTATGGGCTTGCGCGAGGAGGGGTGGTGGGCAGAACGATTGCAAGGAGGGGCAGGCATCGACGAGTGACTGGTTGAAGGCGGTGGGCTGGTAGTAGATTGTGTTGATGTGCGATATGCTGTTGGAGCCGCAGTCGCATTGCAAGCCATGGTGTGCACAGAGCTGCTTGTCCTCGTCCTCCACGGAGGTGGCGATCGCTGGTGCAGCAGTGTGTGTGGAGGGTGGGTGCGTGGAGTGCAGAGTTGGAGGGTGCAGCTGGTAGGACGCCACGTACAGCCCGCTGATCGTCGACTTCCACGACGTCCATGGCTTAGTCAGGGTGTCGTACCAGGTGTTGCTGATTGCAGGTTTGCTGCTGCTAGTGGTCAGCGACGACGTGGAGTCGGAGGCCGCCATGCTGGCAGAGGGCAGAGGCTGTGGGGGTCACATAGCAGCTGGGAGGATGGTATGTAGACTTGAAGACGGTGTATGCTGTATGCCTTGACTGTGCAGCTTGGTCCTCTGCAGTCGCTCAGCCAATGTGTCGATCAGGTCAGCTGCTGCACTTGAACGGGGTCACAGTTGCTGCGCAGTGCTGGACCCATCGCGACCATCAGGGTGGGTGTGGAGACCTGTGGCGGGCTCCGGCAGTCGCACTCTGACCGCATCTCTATGCTCATCACACCACACACATACAGTAGTCAATGCGCGCACGGTCGCACTGCTCTGCTCTGCTCTGCACCAGTCACCATGAGCTCTAGCAGCAGCACTAGCAGCACTGACTCGACGCTGCTCTGCATCAACGCCGGCAGCTCCTCTGTGAAGATCTCGGTCTACACCTACAACCAGCAGTCCAAAGCCCTCCAACTGCGCACCAGCAAGTCAATCAAGTTGAAAGACACGAAAGCCTCGTCCGAGCAGATTCTCAAGGACGACAAAGACATCGACCTGCAGCACGTCAGTGTCATAGCGCATCGGATCGTGCAGGGTGGCTACCAACTGAGGCAGACGACAGTCGTCGATGACAAGAGCCGGAAGCTCCTGGACGATGCCTCCGCCCTCGACCCCCTGCACAACCCTCCAGCCATCAAATGGCTGGACCTCATCGACCAGGCGATGCACGAGCTCAAGCGTGACAAATCGAGCTACAAGCAGATCTTGACGTTCGACACCACGTTCTTCCGGGAGATGCAGGTAGAAGCGCAGACGTATCCGCTGCCTAAGTCGTTGACTGAGAAATACCACATCATACGATATGGCTTTCATGTGAGTGAGAGCCCTCTTCAAGTTGTGTGCGGTGTGACTGTACATATGTGTAGATGTGTGACTGACATTGTTGATGGGTATCTGTACCGCACAGGGCTTCGCGCATCAGTCAATGTTGCAATGGTACCACGAAAACGTTCACACCTCCCACCGCCTGATCAGCTGTCAGCTCGGCAGCGGCTGCAGCATCACCGCCGTCAACGGCAAGCAAATCGTCGACCACAGCATGGGCTTCACCTCACTTGAGGGCCTCATCATGGCGACGCGCACCGGCAGCATCGACCCTTCAATCATCTTCTACCTGCATAGGCAAGCCAAGATGTCGATCGACGACATCGAGCAGCTGCTGTACTACAAGTCGGGGTTGCTCGGATTGTCGGACGACAAGACGAACGACATGGAGGAGCTGCTGAAGAGCGAGGGCAGGGACAAGAACGCCAAGCTTGCAGTCACTATGTTCGTCTACTCCATCGTCAAGACCATCGCCGGCTACATCGCTGTCATGGGCGGGGTCGACGCCATCATTTTCGGCGGTGGCATCGGCGAGCACGCAGCTGAGATACGGAAGCGGGTGCTTGACGGGCTGGCGGTGTTCAATTTTGCTGCAATTGATGAGGACGCCAATAAGCAAGGTAAAGATAGCCGCTGTGTGACGAAGGCGGATAGCGGCAAGCAGCCCCAGGCGTACGTGCATGCAGTAGACGAAGCGGCGATCATGGCGCAGGAAGCTGTCAACTGCTTGAAGTCGTCGTAGCCAGCTGTTGAACATCAGATGCAACTTCTGGTGTGACACGCCAGATCTTTGTAGCGATACCATAACATAGCTTGTACATAGTACCGATTTGTCGACGCCAACGACATTCCACTGTGAAGGTGTGTGCAGCGATCGATACGTTGTGATGACATTGTCACATGTTGGTGACCTCAGCACATGTGTAGGACCATCACCGTGTCAGAGTCGCTTGCTGTTGCCGCATGGCAGCTCTACTGGCCGGCAAGAATAGTGACGACGCTTGCAGCTTGGTTGGGATGGCTGAGGTCGACTGCTGGTCATTGTACAACTGCCAAACAGCGACCTTGTTGTCCTTGCCACCACTGGCTAGCAGACCAAGCTCGAATGATTGTTCACCGCCTGCCGATGCTTGCGTTGTACGCTGCAGCGTTGGACACCATGCTACAGAGTAGACGTGCTCAGCGTGGTGTTGAAGCACAGCCAGCAGCGAATGATCGGCAATGCCGTACACACGCACTCGGTGATCCCAGCAAGCTGCTGCATAGATTTTGAGGTCAGCGCGGATGGCCAGATCGTTGACGCCACTGTGGGGCTGTGTGACGTTGTTGATGACGCGCATGGATGGCTTGGACGTAGCTGCAGCATCAGACGGTGGCAGCGTGATGCTACACACTGCAACGTTGTTGCTCGCTCCACCCGTCACCGCAATCCACTTGTGTGGTTCATCCAGCGACTGTTTGACATCCAGATTGAGCGTCGGCTGTGCGTGCAGGTGCAGCAGTGCTACAAGTGTAGTCTCCAATGGTGCAGGCTTGCTGGAAGCTGACCGAGGGAAGCGATGCAGTTGGAGGTGACCGCTCTCGGTGCCGACCAAGATGTACACATGCTGGCGAAGCTCTGCGTGAGACGGCTGTTGCTGCTCGTTGAATACGGTTGGTTGCTGCACATTGGTAAGCAGTGCCATGCACATGACCATGCCGAACTTGCGTTCGAGGCCGGCGCCCGCATCGTGCAGTGGCTCCTCGTCTTCCGTCACCTCCTCCACCTGCTGGGTCTCGCGCTTCTCGCACTCGACGACACCCAAACACTGCAACGACGGGTAGTGATAGAGAGTGACATTGCTAGCAATCTCACCACTGGTGGCTATCAGCTGGTACTGGGTGCTGACAGTGCAGCGCGCAAATGTGTACTGCTGGGTGAGGATTGTGTGCAGGGGTTGGACGACTGTAGTGGGCTTAGCATCCCAGTCGATCTGCCAGATGGTCAACACACCGATCTTGCTCTGCGTGAGCAAGTGGGTTGGCGACAGCCAGTGCAGTGACAGCACCGCATTGGTGGAGCTGGTAGGGTTGCTGGACGACAGCTTGGTCAACTGCTGCTGTTGTTTGTGGCTGACATTGCTACCAGCTTTTGACGAGAGGTGCCCTAGCACTGCATTGGCCGAGCCATCGAACTGCAGGACCGCCCTGCGTGTCTGCAGCGACCACACGTGCACCACGCCATTGCCATCGCAGGAGGCGAGCAGAGGGAGGGTGGAGTGCGCAGAGGTGGAGGTTGAGGGTAAGAACTGGACGTGGTGGATTGGAGCTTGGTGGCCGCGGAGGACGAAGAGAGGGTCGATAGAGCGAGAGTAGTTGGTAGCAGCGGCCCGTGCAGTGAGAGTGGAGTGTGTGGAGGGTGGCTGCTGGGCACTGCCGCTCGGTGGCGGACCCGCCGCGACGCTATTGCTCCCCACATCGTCAGAGGAGGACATGAGGGCATCGTGCGGCCAGGATAGAGGTGGCTGCATGCTAGGTGTGTTGTTGGTGCTGCCCCAGCCCAGCCCAGCCCAGCCCAGCACACTGCTGCCCTCCCTCCCAATCGAGCTGTTACGACTTTCACCCCCAGCGCTCTCCTCCTCATTTCTTCACGGTGACGGTTAGAATTCAGCAGTTCAGCTGGGCGAGCAGCATCCCTTGCATCCATGAATATCCTACACCACATCACATACGCTCACCTGCCTGCCACAACCCGGCAGTCAGTCAGCAAGACCAGCAGGCAGCAGAGCAGAGCAGTGAGGCAAGACAGCAGAGCTCACTCACTCACCTCACCTGCGCCTCCCACGACCAGCCACCAAGTACAGTTCGTAGCCGTGCTACATCCCCGCATCGCTTCAAGACAAGATGGCTTCCACACGCGTCACCACCATGAGGGTAAGTCACTGATAGCCTCGAAGCTTTAACACCAGCTATACTGTATCTCCACCCACTAACACCTCCACCATGCTAGCTCCACCGCAGGCCACCGACGAAAACACTCAGCAGCTGGTCAACGTCAAGAACCAGAACGTCAGCCGCAACACCACCACCATCCCCACCAAGCCATCGTCCCAGCTGACCACCTCCACCCGTACTTTCGGTACCGACGTCAGCAACAAGCAGCCTGCAGCTCACAGCAACACCACCAACGGCCTGCTGAAGAAGCGCACCGAGGCCCCACAGCTGCTTGCAAATGTCACCAACTCCCAGCGCAATGCAGTCCATCAGCGCACCGCCAGCAACAAGCTGCCCACCAACGTCGCTGCACGCGCCGTCCAGCTGTCGCACGACGCTCCAGTGGCACTGGACAGCGAGATGCTCAACGGCACTGGCGCCATGTGGCTGGAGGACAACATCGCTGACATGAGCCTGCAGCAGTCACAGCCTCACTCCTCCGCCGACTGCCAGATGGAGGAGGACGAGTCGAGCCAGGACAGCGAGAGCTTCCCGCTGGTGCGCATGCCGTCCGAGCTGAAGTTCACCACCCCTGCCACCAACGCGCAGTACGTGGACGACTGGATTGATCTGATCGTGCACAACATGAAGGCGGACGAGGTGAACCCGGAGCGCAGCAACCGGTGGATCAACCCGCAGTACATGACCGCGCAGACCGACATCAACATCCGCATGCGCGAGATCCTCGTCGACTGGCTCATCGAGGTGCACTTGAAGTTCAAGCTGCAGCCGGAGACGCTCTACCTCACCATCTACTTCGTCGACCGATTCCTCGCCAAGCAGGTCATCCCACGCACTCGTCTACAGCTGGTGGGCTGCACAGCGATGCTGCTCGCCTCCAAGTACGAGGAGATCTACGCACCAGAGGTCAATGACTTCGTAGCGATCAGCGACAAGGCTTACACGCGCGAGCAGATCCTACAGTATGAGCAGATCATGCTGCAGACACTCGAGTTCAACCTGACACAGCCATCTGCACTGCGATTCTCCGAGCGATACACCCGCGTTGCAGCACTCAACATCCCTGCCTTGCAGCAAGACGCTGCCATGAAGGAGCAGTTCGAGCACCTCACCAAGTACCTCATCGAGCTGACCCTGCAAGTCTACACCTTCCTCCAACTCAAGCCATCCCAGGTCGCATGCGCAGCCATCAGCGTAGCACTGCAGACGGTCACCCGAAAGCAAGTCAGCTGGTGCAGCGAGCTGCAGGTCGAGAGCGGCTACAGCATGGCCGACCTACAGGCGAGTGTCACTGAGTTGGCGGAGCTCGCACGAGGCGACGCCAGCAAGTACCGAGCTGTCCGCAAGAAATACGCTCACCGCAAGTATGGCGAGGTCAGCCGATTGGCCATCGCCTGAGCGCGCTGGCTCGTTTGCTCTGTGAGTTGCCACTCAGCCATGCACACTCCCTCCTCTCGTTCGTTCTGGCCTCCCTCCTCTCCATCTATAACTTGTACCAACACCTCCACAGTTCTGTCGTTTCAGTCGAATCCCACACTTCACTCACAACCACTCACCCACTGAATTGAAACATAGAATGCCACCACACACACAACCGGTGTTACACCACACCAAACCCTTCCATCAAGTTCGCTTCCACACACAGCTTCGTCAGTCAATCAACGTTGCTGTGAGTCTTGATTAGTTGTTACCCTTTTTGACACTCCGCACATTGTACCGGCGACACCGCGATGCGCACAGCAGTGTGACGTCAATACTGTGTTCGAGCGTGCAATGAGATTACTTATGATCGCTCAACTGCCTTGCCGAGGTCCTTTCCGGTGTCCTCAGCTGGTGCAGCGGCCTCTGTCTCTGGCTGTGTGTTTGCAGTGACTGGCGCGGACGCGGAGGCTGCCTCGATGCCGCCGTGCAGCTCGATCAGCTTGTTGATGTCGGTCTTGGGGGAGCGCAGCAGCTTGACCTTGCGGATCAGCACGTTCTGCAGCGGGTAGACGCGCTCGGCCGACTTCTCGATCTCCTTGCCAATTACCTCCGGGATGAACTTGGCGACCAGGTCGTTCAGCTCGACGGAGCTGGCCTCGCGCGTGATGATGCTGCGCATGATGGCGCGGATCTTCTTGATCTGCGCGGTCTGGGCGTAGGAGGTCTTGCGGATCTGCGTGGGTCGTCGTCGGGTGAAGCCGATGCAGAAGATGCGCAGCGTGTAGCCGTCGGTGGTCTTGACGTCGCAGAACGTCTCGATCAGCGACTGCCACTTGCGAACCAGCGAGCGCAGCTTGTCGGAGGTGATGTCCATGCCGTAGAAGTTGGTCAGCAGGTTGTGGCCAGCGACCTCCTCGACGCGCAGCTGGAACTTGCGGTATGCATCGTCCTCGCCGTTGGTCTTCAGGTCTCCGAGCGAGACCTCGAAGACGCGACCCATCAGAGAGTCGCGCGCCAGCTTGGAGCCGGTGGTCTTGGTGGCCAGCGACTTGCCGACGTTGGTGGTGACGCGTGTGGAAGCCATCTTGTCTTGAAGCGATGCGGGGATGTAGCACGGCTACGAACTGTACTTGGTGGCTGGTCGTGGGAGGCGCAGGTGAGGTGAGTGAGTGAGCTCTGCTGTCT
>Ga0181465_100873_pt1 | contig 12949 bp, 13 predicted proteins | sample InSIn3gowninarea_FD_119076 | JGI IMG/M metagenome (GOLD analysis project Ga0181465, IMG submission 119076) | Clean room microbial communities from NASA Spacecraft Assembly Facility at Jet Propulsion Laboratory, Pasadena, California, USA -... ... | reverse complement strand
AGGAAATGGCGACACAGCTGTGGGGTGGTTGTGGGTTTCGACCTTGCAAAGGATGTGCACTGTCTCTTTGACGCCGTTCCATTCACCGGTCAGGTTGTTAGGGGCCCAAAAGCTTGCCTCTTCTCCATTCAGTACCGCAGCGTTGTCACTGTAGGCACTAACGACATGCTCTGGGTGTTTCTGATGAGTATTGCGAATCATGCCAAATAGAGAGTAAGACTTGTGAATGCCATCGACGGTAAAGTCAGCGTTGAACTGTTTATGCCTGCAGTGCTCAGAGTTCACTTGAGCAAACATGAAGAGCTCGACATCCACAGGGCCTCTTTTCAGTTCTTGCGTGTACGCCTCGACAAGGTACTCGATCTCTGACTTGTCCATAGCCAGTCCAAGTTCACGGTTGGCATGTTCGAGAGCTGCCTGTGCGCTATTGTATTCGTCAAAGCTGATGGTGGTGGCCTGCGCAGGCTCACTTTCACCGAAAATTGCCTCCAAATTCGGTCCTTTCCGGTCGATAGTCTGGGTCATACGATCATACAAGCGATCACGGTTGGGAATTTCGTCAGCCTCGAGCTGGCGGTCGAAGGAGGCAGCAATGACCATGCCACGCTCAATGCGCTTGACAGCGTTCTCGAGCGTACAAGTTCGAGCAATCATGGAAGCCAACGAGCTCCATGGCGAAATGGTGCCTGCGCGGGGGCAGATGTAAAAGAGCGCTGTTTTGTCGTCTCTGGGCTCACCACCACGGTGGATAGCATCGAGGAGGACCTGTGAGAGGCGGTCATGAGTGTCTGGGTACTCGCCGTAATGCAAGATTTGCTGGAGTGTACTGAGCTCGACGGTACTCAGTTCGCGTAGAGGATTGACAAAATGCACCCAGACGGAGCGCACTTCATTTGCGCCAATCTCTTGTGCCAACCTCTTCAAACGGAAATCGGAGTGGGCGGATGAGCCCGGCAGAATCAGGTAAGGACCTTCGCTAGACGCCATGCTGGACGACGACAGCGCCAATTTGTATGACAGAAGTGTTGTCGGGGGATTCCGAAGAGGGATGCCTCTGCGAAGCCTATAAGACCTGGAAAACTCGAGCGAACCATCGCGGGGTCTATAAGAAAAAGTCTCACAGTCAGGCGCGGGGCAGTAGCTGCATGGTTAGCGCGGGGCGTTATCGGCGCTCCTTCCCCACCTACGCGTCATCATCCTCTCCAACTCAACACCTTCAATGCAAAATCAATACTCAATAAAGCGATCAATTCTAAATCAACAACGAAATCACTCCCCATAATGACAAACAAAAAGTGGTTTCAAACTTACAGAAGCAGGACTGAATCTTTCCGGGTATGTCAACGTCCAACTATCTCTACAACTGCAGACGGTATATGGCATTGAGACAAAGGACACAGGTTCCAAGAATGCTTCATCCATGACATTGGAACTATAACACTAGAAAAAATTTCGATTGGAAATATTGGCATCAATTCCAAACCCTTATGTCCATATACAAGCAAATCATACAGGTAAAGAAAGGTAGGAAAATCATAACAATTCAGAGGGAAACGAGGGTATTCCGAACAACTACACTGAGTTTGAATACCTACATCCTCCTCATATGGCTTTTATACATCTGGTAAGACGTATTCTTCACTACTCTGCTCCACGTTTATGAAGTCTGTTTGAGTGGCCGAATTCATCATCGAACGCAGTAATCATTGACAAGGTGCTACGGCGTGTGATTATCGAGGGAAATTGGAGGCCCGGACGATGGTTATCAATAGGCACAAGATTCTTGTGCAAAGAGAGATTGACACTTAGTGATGTGGCTGTGGAATCGTGAAGTGTGGACATATATCGACCTTCAGTCAGTAAGAGGCATAGGGAGAAGAATAGGCTGTATTTTTGACTAAGAAGGGCGATTACAGGGAGACATGAAGTATACGGCGTCACAATCCTCAAACCCGGCAGCCAAATCATCGTTTTATCATTGTTTAAAGCCATAATTCGTTGCATAACTAATGCTGGTACTAGTTTTAAGAAACAAAGGCTGACAGAAGTCTAGAAATGAGGCGCGTTCAGTGCCATAACGCAGAGCAATCCAGCAACCAGACCGGAAGCCGGCAGCGTTATGACCCAACCCATGAAAATGAATCCTAATTGGGCCCAGTTTACGGCCTTCAAATCATAATTCATCAGCGCTGTTCCAATAAGGGCACCGGTCAAACATTGTGTTGTCGATACTGGAAGACCCAGACGGGAGGCAAGCAACACAGTGATAGCAGCACCTAACTCGGTAGCGAAACCGCGAGTGGGGCTCATCTGTGTGATCTTGTTTCCAAGGGCACGCATAATATGACTGGCTTCTTGTTAGCACGGGTTTGATGACTTGAGAATACATTGAGACAACTTACTATCCGTAGAACCAGAAGCCGAGACCAAGCAACAGACCAGCAACTACCAGCATCCAAATTGGTGTGCTTGACTCTGTAGCAATAGCACCTTCTTCAAAGGTCTGGTACACAGCAGACCAAGGACCAACAGCATTGGCAACATCGTTAGAACCGTGGGCGATAGACATCATCATAGCGGAGATAACTTGACAGTATGTCCACATGTGCTCAACGCGCACATCGTATCGGTTGGCACGAGCATGGATATCACGAAGCTTGTCACTGTCGTGAGTGATAACGTCGCGAGTGACTCCTTGAAGCAGGCCAAATTTGAGATATCCCCACAACTTCTGGGGGCTCCCCCAAGACATTTCCTTGACAGGACCGATGAATCGTTCATACGGTTCAAGTTGTTCGCGCTTCTTCGATAACTGAGGAACTGCCTCTGACTCATTTTGCAAGGCTTCTTCCAGCTGCTTGGCTTTCTCTGGACTGGCGGAGGTGACATCCTGGCTACTTCCAGATGAGTCTTTTTGGATATCATCAACCCCACGCGACTGCTTCTCTTCGTCATTCAGTCCGTTGGCATTGCGCTGTCGTATTTCCTGGCCTTGGGCGCGAACCTCCCCATATGCATCGGCGTAGTAATTCTTGACATACCCTCCATCGGCCTTACCGGCGAAGTAGAGGGGAGGATTTTCGCGAAGGAGTAGGGGTCCGAGAGGAATATGCCAGATCCGTAGTCGGGCATCTTTCTGAATCAACTTTCGCTTGAGATAAGGCATGAAGAAGATATAGCTGAACAACAGGACTCCAGCGAATACTCCAAGAACTATACCGGCAGCCTTGCCAGCGCCAAATTCCTCCAAGGAGGGCGCAGTGGGTGTTTCGACAACGATGAACAAGGCCAGGATGGCCCCGGTTACAGCAAAATACCACGGAATAAGCCTCATCCCCCATTTGAAGGAGTCCGCACGCTCGAGCACAGAGTACTTGACTGTACCGAAAATGATTGCACTGAAGGCAGAGGCAATGAGAGGTGCAATGACCCAACTGGCAGCAACTTGAGAGACGGAACCAGGCTCCCATCCCCAGGTCACACCAGCATTGGTCGCGAATCCAACACCGATCAAAGCACCAACAATAGTTTGGGTGGTGGATACAGGCATACCAGCACGCGTTGCAAACATGAGCCAAGTGGCACTTCCAACTTCAGCACATCCCATAGCGAGCATCAATGTGCCGGGTTCAGCAGGCGCTTGGAAGCGTTCAATTTTGATAATTCCGTTCTTGATGGTATCCGTTACACGAGCACCAAGAGCAACAGCTCCAACGAATTCGGTAACAATGGACAAGAAACCTACTTGTACCATTGTCAATGTTTGTGCTGCCACAGATGCTGGAAATCGTCAACATATATACTAAGAATTCTAGTTTTGAAAATAACATACTGGCATAAGAGTTGGCGACATCGTTGGCACCATTACCGAACGCGGAAAAGATGAACGCAATCGTTGTAATCGCAAGGATCCAGTCATATTTGGCAGTGATTGCAGGCGCCATTTTGATCTCAAGTAACTGAGGTTCAGCTAGAAGAATACTGAGTATCTGCTATGGAAGCTGTCCATGGCAACAGATTGCCCTTTCATATAAATAAGAGCACACGAGCACTTGCCACAAACTTACGAAACCTGCACCAAGATGACAGAGGAAATTACCACATGAGACCGGCTAGGTAGAAAGAATTCTCACTGCCCAGCACGCATACTAACGAAGCGTGAAGACTACCTGATGGTGGTTGGCTTACACGCCCCGGCCCACCCACAGTTATTCTGGCCAAGTCGCCAAGCTGCTCCGTTCCGCTCCGCTCGGCATGCCTTGGAGACTCCACAAGCAAAAAAGCCTGCAACGTTGGTATCTGCCAATCACGCCTTGGATTCTTCGCACGTTATGAATCGAAAGGGTTCGAGGCATGTTAAGTTCCATGTCAAATGCTGCCGCAAGTCAAACAGATGATTGCATTCACCCCTAGCGCAGCATTGCCAACCTACCACTGACATCAGTGCTCGCTAGAATCTACTACAGATGCCGTTGCAGTCGGAACGCGAACACACCTTAGGACGTTGAACCTGTTGTTCAGGTTGTGCTTTACACATTGCGTGCTCTGGCTCCACAGACAATATCCAATGCATACTCACACTTTGATATCGAGAGAGTTTTGTCCTTGACCCTTACTCACCAATCAGATGGAATCCGAATACCTCGTGGTGAAAACACAACAGGAACATGCATGTTTATCTTGAAATTCAATTGCCTGATGACGGAAGCCCCACCTTGAGCATACGCAGACGGAATTTCAAATACGCAATGATGTGTCGTCGGTGGGTCCATAACAATAAGCATTTGTTAACACTGAGTTACAGCAATCTCATCATTGACGCCCCCTTGAGCTCATATTTTTGTTGAGATACTCAACCGTCTCTCCCAAGCTCCGCTAAGCATAGCCAATGAAGACAACATCTTTAGTTTATGCTCTTGTCAAGTTTCTCCTGCGGTATTGCTCCTCCCTTTAGTCAAAAGGCTGCTTTCCTCAGTGCATGATCACTACTTGTCATTAATCACAAATATATGTTCTCCGTGGTTCCTTACAAAAAATCAACTCGGTGACTCATGTACTCAATTCACAACTATTATTCAACTCCAACACTATAATACACATTGGCTCAACTCTGGTTTCCGATAAATATTTGCTGAAAGATACGCAAGATTGACGAAGTATTCAGCCAAGAGGAGCACATGTGCTGCAGCATACACCAAAACGATAGAAGTGGCTATGATACAAAGCGAAATATGTCGGAATAATATGTCTTTTGTCCATTAGTCTTCTATAACATCCTTTTAAAATGCGTATCGCACGCACACGCAGCGGAGTTCACTATTCCAATGTGTTTACAGTTTTGGACTTCGTTTTGTTCAAGAACATCAAGGAATTGAGCATGATAGTGGAAGTGTGAATTGCAGCCCAGCCTTTGGGAATGATATGATCTTCTAATCATGTACTCAAAGCGCAGTCTCAGAAGACAATGGGAGCAATATCTAACACGTACCCTCCGTTCTGACTGGATTCTAATAAGTCCTTTATTTGATGTCTGAACTCCCCTGCGGAGAGCTGCTTCCTAAAGGCATTGAGAACTACAACCTCAAAAGCCCTGGCCTCGCGAGCACTTGTGCCGCCTTCATTCAAAATCACTGCCACCTAGAGAATCTGTCCCATGCAAGAATATCAAACTACAAAGGTATATTTGCATGAGAAAGAGTGAATATGGGAATCGAAAACATGTCAAAAGTGAATCATTCACTATGGGATGATTTCCAGTAAACCATGAAGTTTGTTCATGGAATACCAAAAGGCTCTTATACGGCCGTGTGCAGAAAGTGGTTTGTTCCAACAACCATCTTGTGGGTAAAGGGAAAGTATCATTGTATCATATTGACTATGGGTTTGCACCTGAGCCTGAGATGAGTGAAGCTAGGCAATTCTAGCCAAAATAACCGCTACTTCAAATGAACGATAATGCAAATAGAGCAGTATCCGCATTCATTAAGATTATCTACCTTTGTGCGCAAGAGAAGGTTGATGATTCTCAGCTCATATTTCTGTGGCATGAACATTTGCATGCTGCTTCTCAGGCGTTTCATGTTACAGAATGCTTGGAACTTACACCGTAAATTTGACTTCAGTACACTCTTCAATTCAACGATGATATTGTACAGCCCAATCTCACAAGCCTATACCTAACACTACGCGACATAGTGCATTCCATCATTTACAGTGCTACTTCACTTCTCTCTATACTCGTGACCTAGATGAACATACTCAAATCATTGGTGTCCCGCTCGCAAACCCGTTCACAACAGCACTAATGAGTTGATGTGCAATGGCCGTCTTCGGTGGCAATCTCAGCCCACCCTCTTTGTACTCTGGTCCAGCCTCCTCGCCCAACCCACTCGTCCCGACCCTGAGTGCCTCTCTAACCTCTTCAGCCTCAAACCATTTCGCATCCTCAAGCTCAGCATCATGTCCCAAATGTACCTTCTCTCCATCTGGAACCGCTTGGCCAATCGCTCCAATCATGAGGTTCGCTGGGTACGGCCAGGGCTGAGTAGAATGAATAACCACGCGCCCGAGGTGAATTCCGGATTCCTCCCAGACTTCGCGGCGTACGGCTTCTTCAACAGATTCAGCAGGCTCAAGAAAACCAGCGAGCGTGCTGTACCAGTACTGTGGCCAGCGCTTTTGGCGACCGAGTAAAATACGCTGCCCATCGGCAGACACGACGGCCATGATTACGGTTGGGTCAGTGCGAGGAAAGCAAAGGTTAGAGATTCCTGTGCGTGTTGCGCAGGGTGGGCGTTCGCCGGGGGTGGATGTGTTAACGGCATGTACAACATCCTTGGGTGGGCATGTGCGTTTGAAACCAGCATTGACGGATAGCGTTTTGTAGCCGCAGGAAGCACAGAAGGGGTTGCGGGCATTCCAGTCCAGAAGGTGACGAGCTTCTGCGTAGATGGCCGCTAGATTTAAATGTCAGTTTCTGCCTCTTGTCGTGATTCATTGAAGACGGAATGTAGGATAGGTATACCTTCTTCAGCAGGCAGGCTCATGTGCATTCTTCCCTTCGAGAAGTCCAAACCCTTCGCCTGCAAACTGCTAATCAATTTCTCCGCCTTTTCCTTAACACTCTCCTTTGGTGTGACATCAACAGCAAACCATGGCTGCCCCTTGTAGTGCTCCTTGTACACGAACCCCTCTTTTCTCTCATCCAAACCTAAGAACACTATTTGCGGAATGTACAAGCTCGAGTTGTATTGCGCGATGACATCGTCTTCGGCCGTGTTGAAGATATCCTTGCCAATGATAGGCTCGACATCAGAATACGAGACGCGTGCGAGCGAGGTTGGTGAGGAGACAAGCGGTTCGATGTTCTTGAACAGGATGAATGTAGCGGAAGGATGGCGCAGTGCTAAGGAGAGGAAGGTGTGGTCCGGGCGGAGGAAGGACACACGATTCAACGGAGAACCTTTACGCCTTTATCAGTATGTGATCGTTGGCATGATTTGAGATCGAGTTAATATATGTACCAGAGAAGTAGTTCGCAATCTCCTTGCCAAACTTGCGGCTTAACATCGAGTCGACGTTTGGATGCGCGGGCTCTGGGAGATCGGGCTGGGGAAGCGGGGCCATAATCTGTAAGAAACAGATCTAATTCTGCGTATAGAAAGGATGAATTTGAGGTATATAGAGGACTGGAGGAGACATCCGTAAGAGTGCCGAATGTAAGCCAAATTGCGACATAGCCGATGTAGTGCCCCACGGCGGGGCATGCTGCTTGGTAATTCGACGTCACGACGTGCATGTTTCCGACTTGCGGAGAAGCCGCGGTACATGCATCTTTTCGATAAGCTTATCGATACCGTACAACTTTATTTGGACAACGCGACAACTATACTTGTTGTGTAGAGGGGTACAAAACAACAAGACAGGTTAAGCAACCACACAAATTCAAGACTACCTTCCATTGAATAATGACAACATGAGTCAATTCTACGTATGTCGTACTCTAGACTTTCTCCAATCCCCAGTCAGAGCTGACAGCCATACCAACAGATTCCAGACTCCCATACAGGGTCCTCAGAAGCCTCGGACAACGATGATCTTGACACATTACCCTTCGCCCGCCCGCTCCAACGCAGCGATTTTCTCCAACCTAACTTCACTCCCAGTACTTATTTGTCTACACTCTCCAATCGACATCAAACCCTCGAAGATCTGCGCACCGAATTGCGCTCCCGCAGCCAACTCCTCAGTCGTGAGCTACTCGACCTCGTCAACACAAACTATGCGGACTTTCTTACCCTTGGCAACAGCTTACGCGGAGGAGAAGAGAAGGTTGAGGGTGTGAGGGTTGGGCTGCTAGGATTTGGGAAAGAAGTTGAAGGGCTGCAGAGATTAATTGCAGAGAGGGAAGAAGAAGTCGGACGGTTAGTGAAGGAGAGGAGAGATGTGCGAAAGGGCATCGATGTTGGGAGAAGGCTGGTGGAGTATGATGAGCGGTTGAGAGAGTGTGAGGAGGCAGTATCTGTGGGCACTATAAAGAGCGAGGAGGAGTTCGAAAGTGATAGCAGTGAGGAGGACGAAGAGGAAGAAGAAAAAGAAGAAGGACAAGGAAAAGCCAAAGGAGATGACTCTCGGTATGGAACGCCCATCGGAAGGTTGCGGAGGAACGTTGTACAGTATAGACTTGTGAAAGAGGTGGTCAAGGGCTTGGAGGAGCATCCGTTTGTGGTAGCACAGACGCCGAGGTTGAGCAAGGTACGGAGTACATTACTACTGGATCTGAGCACGGCACTGCAACAAGCGAAGAAGGCAGGAGCAACCGGAGCTGGGAAGGTGATACAAATCATGAAAATCTATGCAGACATGGAGGAGTCTGGCGAGGCAATCAAGGTCGTTAAGACATTGAAGACAACGTGAAAGGTTGGTCATGGTACCAGCATAACGATGGCGTTGATATGGTACATTGTTTGTACAATAGAAAGGCTACATGGAATTTACAAGGGGCCGGTCAAAAGAGCTGGTGATATCGAGTTGGCACTCTTGAACTCGCCGTTTAGTGTGAAACCCGGTGCATTTGTGGAGCTGAGAACCTGGAACGCTGTTAGCATTGTCGATACACATGTGCCATTGTATTCAGACTGACCACTTCATGGATCTCCTTCGAGACACGGTCCTGCAGCTGCGATATGTCTTTCTTCAATGCATCCATGAACGATTTGATGTTTTCCTGCATTTCCGCAGGAGTGAATCCCAGCTGGCCAACTGCCATGCGAATCACACCCAATCTTTCCCTGTACTCGCTGCCACCGACCATGTTCCTCACTGTAGGTCCCACGTTTGAGACGACTGTGCCGGTCTTTGTGCTTGGCATTAGCCCTTTAGGACCCAATACCCTTCCCAGACCCGCCTTGTTCATTTTCTGCAGAGAATCGATATGGCAGATACACCTGTCAAACTCGATGTTGCCCTCCTGAATCTGTTTGAAGATCTCCTCTTCGCCAACAAGCGTTGCGCCTGCTGATCGCGCCTCTTGGCCGGCTTTAGAATCTGCGGGCGCGATGACACAGATGCGGAGATCTGTCTTGACAGAATGCGGCAACCGTAATCGATTTCTCACCACGGGGCCGTTCTTGAGGGTTCGCAAGCGGACATGCAGCTCGTACTTGGAAGATGAAGGGTTCCGCCCAACTTCAAAAGCGCGAATGTATTGCATTGCATCTACAAGGGCGAACTGCTCGGTTTTCTTCAGGTCATATTGGCGGAAAGTATTGCGAGCCTTCTTCTTCTTTGCGGGCTGCGTTTTCGATGTTGTTGCACATCGAATTGTTTGGTATGCTGGGGTCGCGAATCGGCAAACTTCAGGACGAATGGTAGAGAGCGACGATATAGCGAGCCTTGTCACGCCAAATGACGCTACGAGCGATCGAGGGGCGGCCATTACGGCGTTGCGAGTGGTGATGGCTGGCGTGTGGAGTCGACCAAAAGTTCAATGTTCCAGTCGAAGATCGGTCGGTCGGCGATTCGGAGGTCCCTGTCACGTGAAGTTGCTCCGCAGCTCGTTTTCCGCTTTGGGCGAGAGTAAACAAACATGCGACTTCCCCAACGATACCAATGTACTGACACAACAGCCCGCAATGCCAGGGAGAACATCGACACGCTCAACGCGTGCGGCCGCCAGCGCAAGATCAGTACGAAAGTCGACTATCGAGATACCCGATGAGGGGCCTGTAACCTCTTTGCGCACTCAGATTGTGCAAGTCTTTGCCGATGCACAGAAAACGACGGCAACGCAGCGCAAGTTAGTTGTAACTCTACGAAAGATCCAAGAGTCATGCTGCTTTGAACCTCTGATCACCACCAAGAAGAGCAAGAAGGGCCAAGAAGAAGAGAATGAGGATTTCGATGAGGAGGACTTCAACCATGAGGTGGTGCGGAACGTCTTGCGTGTTATGTATGTGAAGAAGAGCGAAGCCGTCGGTGACCGTGTCATTCGATTTCTCTGTGCATTTCTCAAGTATGCAACAGAGAAAGACCATAAGAACTCCGTAGCAGAGACTGGAGACGAAGACGCCCAATACGAGACACCTAGCAGCCGACTCACCACAGAAGTTCTCAAGACTGTCCTCCGTCTTCTTTCGTCAAAAGACAAAACGGTCCGTTTTCGAGCGACCCAAACAGTAACACATATGCTCAACAGCCTTGAGCAAATCGACAACGACGTATTTGCTCTCATTCGAGTCGGTCTGTCGAAGCGGCTACGAGACAAAGAGCCCTCAGTGCGTGTTCAGGCCGTACTGGGACTGGGACGTCTCGCTGGCAATGATGAAGAGGAGGAGGATGAAGAGGACAGTGACGACGAGGCCGCAGGTGGTATCCTTGATAAGCTTGTCAACATTATGGTCAATGATCCAGACGCCCAAGTACGACGTGCGATTTTATCGAATATACCCTTCTGGCCTACGACTTTGCGCTTTCAACTAGAGCGCGCACGAGATATGGATCCTGCCACACGAAGAATTGTCTACTCCAAAATCCTACCCACTCTAGGCGATTTTCGACATCTGTCGCTGGTGGAACGTGAAAAGCTGATTCGGTGGGGCCTGAAAGATCGAGACGATACGGTGCGAAAAGCTGCAGCATCTTTGTTCCGCGATCGCTGGATTGAAGACTGCGCCTCTAAACGCGACACACGACCAGAGGAGGAGCGAGTGAGTGGAACTACCGCACCACCAAGTCGCGAGGCTTTGTGTGAGCTTCTGGAGCGTATTGACATCGTACACTCTGGTGACGATGACGGCATGGCACATGATGCTATGAAAGAGTTCTGGGCCGGACGGCCCGACTACCGCGAAGACCTCGAATTTGATCATGAATTTTGGTTAAACTTGGATCCGTCTGCCGCTTTCGTAGTGCGTAGTCTGAATGACTATTGCCAGGATACTGATGATGACCGAGTACGAGAAATGCTTGAAGATAAGTTTCCGACAGTCAAGAATCTTGCTTTCATCCTGCAAAATGCGCTTAACACCGTCATCGAAAACGTTGAAAAAGGTGCATTGATAGATGACAACGACCCTGAAGCAGATGAGGCGCAAGAATTCATTGAAGACTGCACTTTTGTTGCTAAGCAGCTCCTGCATATCTGCCTTACTCTCGACTACTCGGACGAAATGGGGAGAAGACAAATGTACAACATCATGCGAGAGGCGATAGCTAAACCTCAATTGCCAGAGGACTGTACAAAGCTTGCAGTCGAAGTATTGCGCATTGTATGCGGTAATCGCGGCGAGTCGGATTTTTGCGCTGTGGTCATGGAGGCCATTGCAGACGTGCGGGACTCACTTACAGACTCAGATGAGGACGCAAACGAAGTGGAAGACGATGCAGAGAGTTTCCACTCTGCACAATCTGAGACCAGCAGTCCTCCTCCAGCTGGCAGGAAATCCTCCAAGCCAGCAAAGGAACTTAGTGCTGAGGAGGAGGAAGAAAAGCGGATCCGCGAGATTCTGGTTTATTCTAAGTGTTTGCACATTGTTCAGTGCACGCTCCAGAACGTAAACTGCGATCTGGAAAAGGATACCAACTTGACAAATATGCTAAACATGCTCATCATTCCAGCGGTCCAGTCACGCGAAGCCATGATTCGTGAGCGTGGTGTCATCTGTCTCGGTATGGCCGCTCTCCTCAGCAAGGTATGTGAAGACAACATCAATTGCTGCATTGCTATGCTGATGATTTTAGGATCTGGCCGCAAACAACCTCGAGCTTTTCTTCCATTGTTTCAATAAAGGACATGTGCTGGTCAATGCACGCTCCAGAATGTCAATCGCAAGGGCAATATGTGGCACCTCAGATTCGACGCTGGAACTCATCTTTCCATCGAGACCTAATGCTGTTTGTCCAACAACCTTACGACCATCTGTCCATTCTGCCAAATGCGCAGTGATGACAGGCCAGCCTACCATCTCAGCATCTTCATCCTCTTCAATCTCGTCGCGGATGATAAGGAGCTTAGAGATGATTGGGACTACAATGCCTGCCATGAGCTGTGCATTCTTGACTTTTGAGTGGCAGAAGACTGGAAGGAAGTAGGTTAATGCTTGCCTCACTGCAGAGTTAGAAATGCCATCAGGATCAAAGTACAATAATGTGAAGGCTTTGACGATTTCTGCGGTAGCTTCCGGGGGCAAAAGGTTGTGAAGAACGAGCTTCTGTGCTGCTTCGCAGGCGATGCGGCCAATTCGCGCGTTCTCTGAAGCAATGCCCTTGAGTAAGACTTTAACGAGTGGTCGTAGCATTGGGTTCGCGTCTGGCAGCTCAGACTGTTCTGTAGTGTCTGGGTCAGGTACGGGTGGTGCAAGAAGATGCGGATGCGAAATGATAACATCTGCAAGAACTTGTAGCGTTATTTCCTTCAGAGCATCATGTCCTTTATTGAAACAATGGAAGA
>Ga0181465_100870_pt1 | contig 12967 bp, 16 predicted proteins | sample InSIn3gowninarea_FD_119076 | JGI IMG/M metagenome (GOLD analysis project Ga0181465, IMG submission 119076) | Clean room microbial communities from NASA Spacecraft Assembly Facility at Jet Propulsion Laboratory, Pasadena, California, USA -... ... | reverse complement strand
TTGCATTACTTCTACAGAGTTAACAAAATCTAAAGCCGAAAGAATCTTAGATAGCATCTCTGCTTTTTCCTTATCAGCCACTCTAACTATTAATTGTTCCATCTTTGCGCGGTTGTAAAACAATATTACCTAAATTGTACAACTATAGGAATCCGGTTTTATTTATGAAAAAATCTAAGTATGTGTAGGGTGCGTTAGCCACAGCGTAACGCACCAAGACCTCGCAACGGTGAGTTACCAAGAGCGCTAACGCACCCTACATATCTACGTATCTTTTCAAAAATAAAATAGTAGTCCTATATTTCTGTTTTGCTTGCGGGGAGCTACGAAAATTACCCTTTTTAAAATATTATTTTTTGAGTAAACCTTTGAGCGATCGCAAATTATAATTCAGTACCTTACCTGTCATCATTAATTGATAACCTGCTACAAATAAAGCTGCTGATGCCAGAATAGCGAGGAAATTTACTGATGCAAAAATATTTCCAGTAAATAAAATTACAGCGATGCCCAAAGCGATTAGAACCCACCCCCAATTGCGATTAAAGCGACGCTGGAAGAGAAATACTGCACCCACAATACATAATAAAACTCCAGGGATACGTATAAAAACCCCAACCTGGGTATTTGCTGCCACAATGACTATCGAAGTAACCATCAAAGCTAAACCGATAATTTTGCTTGTTTTATCGACTTGGGTTTGGGATTTCCTGGCAACTTCAGGTTGAAACCGGGTTGGGTGCGATGTCACTAGAGTATTTGGGTGCGAATGCTGTTGAGATTGGAATATAAAAGTAACTTTATCGTCTTTTCCAAGCGAAATGCGTTCACGAAGTGACTCCAAAGGAGTATCGCTTAATTTTAATAGATAGCGTGGCTGATAAGGAAAAAGCAGAGATGCTATCTAAGATTCTTTCGGCTTTAGATTTTGTTAACTCTGTAGAAGTAATGCAAGATAAGACAACTATATCTAATGATGAGCAAGATTTTTTTTCTTTGGCAGGGCTGTGGGAAAATAGAAATGTTACTACTGAGTCGATTCGTCAAGAAGCATGGCGAGAAGATGTTAGATGATTTTATGTGATACAAATATTCTCATAGAGTTTTATAAAAGTAATTTTAGGGTAATCTATGAGCTTCGTCGTATTGGGGTAAATGAATTAGCTGTTAGTGCGATTACTCAAGCTGAATTATATTATGGTGCTATTAATAAGGTCAAATTGATTAAAATTAAGAAACATTTAGGATTACTTCATATTTTATCTGTTGATGTCATGGTATCTGCTCAATTCATTGAATTGATGGAAACTTACTCTCTAAGAGGATGTTTGAAAAGTCGAACAAGGTATAAATTATCATTCGGAGTGAAGGGTTCGAGGGTAAACTCCGCAGAACGAAGAATCTAGGGTTTAAGCCTGTACACTAAGATGCTTCGTTCCTCAGCATGACATTCACAGACACTTTTAAAACATCCTCTAAGTTATAAACTAAGTATCCCGGATGCTTTAATCGCTTCAACTGCATTGGTTCATAAGAGCGATTTATATACTTTGAATCTTAAAGATTTTAACGAGTTTGGAATCCCAGAGTAATGGTTATTGACCCTTCAGCTATCCTAGCAATTATTTATGCTGAACCTGAAGAATTGATATTAACGAAAGCGAAGATTGCCTACTTTCTTCTCCTGGGTATGTTGAAGCATCCATAGTTTTGGGTACTAAACATGGTAAGCAGGGTGTAGAAAATTTGAATTTATTAATTGAAGCACTCTCCATAACGATCGTATCTTTTAGTGCAGAACAAGCACAGTTAGCCAGTGAAGCATTCCTAAAATTTGGTAAGGGTCGCCATCCAGCAAAGCTTAATATGGGAGATTGCTTTTCCTATGCTTTGACAAAATATACAAATCAGCCTTTGTCATTCAAAGGTAATGACTTTATCCACACGGATATCGACAAAGTAAATAATTAATTGATGAAATCCAATATTCAAATCCCTAACATAACAGTCTATCATTAAGTAATATGACATTTATTAAAAAAATATAAAGCAAGTTTGGTTTTCCCGATTTGCCTTGGACAAGTCAACTTATGAACCAGTCCGAAACCATCATAGATCGAGATGCAAGTCTGAATTACCACGATAGCCAACCAATTCATCTACCCGGTTCAATCCAACCGCATGGTGTTTTAGTAGTACTAACCCAATCGCTTCAAATCGTTCAAGTCAGCGATAACGTTCAAAAATTCTTTGGTAAAAAGCCTGAAGAATTGCTCAATCAACACTTCAACCAACTGCTAGATGCAAAGCTTATCGCAGCTTTTGAGCAACAACTAGCCCAAACCAAAGCTGACTCAACCTCATTTAAATTCGCTATTAACACACCCATCGGCTACCAATACTTTAATATTATTGCCCATCGTACCGAAGTTGATGGAATCCTGCTCGAAATCGAACCAAGCGAATCGTCACAACCGACAAGCTTGTTAAGTCATGGTTTAATGAGTGATGCCATAACCCAAATGCAGCAAACCGACAAACTCAATGATTTTTTGCATTTAGTTGTAGACACAGTACAAAAAATCACAGGCTTCGACCGAGTAATGGTCTATAAATTTGACCAAGACGGTGCTGGCTCAGTAGTTGCCGAAGTAAAACATGAAGAATTATCACCATACCTGGGACTGCACTACCCAGCTAGCGATATCCCCAAACCCGCGAGAGAATTATACACTCGTAATAAACTGCGTTTCATCCCCGACTTCAACGCTGAAGTCAGCTATCTCATTCCCCAAAATCACCCTCAAACCCAAAAACCTCTCGATTTAAGTTGTGCGGTGCTGCGAAGCGTTGACTCGTGCTGCGTCAAATACCATCAAAACATGAACGCAGGAGCTTTGTTAGTTATATCGCTTATTCACGAACAAAAATTATGGGGTTTAATTTCCTGTCACCACCAAACCCCAAAATATCTTCCTGACGAAATTCGCACAGCTTGCAAATTCTTCGGACAAATCGTATCGCTGGAATTAGCAAATAAAGTCATTACTGAAGAACTCGACTACAAAAACAAACTAAAATCCTTACAGTCGCAATTTATCGAATCGATTTCCCAAGCTAACAACTTTATCGATGCACTCGTTCATCCCGCATCCAGGTTACTCAATTTAGTTAGTGCGGGTGGATGTGCGGTTTGTCTCGATGACGAAATTACCATAGTTGGCAACGTCCCCGATATCGAAGCTGTTCGCAACCTAATTGAGTGGACAAATACCAACATTAACGACGATTTATTTTCCACGAATTCGCTACCCAAAATCTATGCAGATGCCGAAGCATTCAAAGATACTGCCAGTGGGTTGTTAATGCTGCGTATTTCCCGCGTCCGACGCTATTGTATCTTATGGTTTCGTCCCGAAGTGACTCAAACGGTTAATTGGGCAGGTAATCCGAATTTAATATTCAATCTGGATGTAGATGGTAATTTTACACTTTCACCGCGCCAATCTTTCGAGTTGTGGAAAGAAACGGTATGTTTAACATCGCTACCTTGGAAACAGTGCGAACTCGATATCGCATATGACTTGCGTTCAGCCATAGTTAGTATTGTTCTCAACAAAGCTGACGAACTTGCTAAAATTGTTCTCGAACTCGAACGTAGCAACCGCGAACTCGATTCTTTTGCTTATGCTGCTTCCCACGACCTGAAGGAACCGTTGCGCGGTATCCATAACTATTCGACGATTTTACTCGAAGATTACGGACATCTACTTAATACCGAAGGTATTAGTTACCTCAATACTTTAGTGACATTAACCCAGCGGATGGAATTGCTGATTGATGCTTTATTGCGGTTGTCGCAGTTGGGACAAGCTGAAATTGAAAAGAAAAGCACCGATTTGAACGAATTATTAAGTCGAGTCATGGAAGTGTTTCGCGCTAGTCGTCAACCAAAAAGCTTTGATATTCGCATTCAGCGACCTTTACCTACGGTTGAATGCGATGCAATATTAGTTAGCGAAGTTTTTAGCAACCTAATTAGCAACGCCCTTAAGTATAGCTCGCGCACTTCGCAATCGATCTCAATTGGCTATATCGAGTCAGCATCACCGATATTTTACATCCGCGACAACGGTATTGGTATTCGACCCCATCACCAAGAAACCATTTTCCGCTTGTTCAAACGACTTCACTCCCAAGAAAAATATGGTGGAGGTACGGGTGCAGGACTTGCGATCGCCAAAAAAATTGTCGAACGTCACGGTGGTAAAATTTGGGTAGAGTCTATCTATGGGGAAGGTTCGACATTTTTCTTCACATTATAGAATCTATAGAATCATTATTATTTATTCATAAAAATTTACGTTGACAGCGCACGCATGGCAAACCCAGTTTATGAACCGGTACTTGTTGTTGAGGACAGCAACGAAGATTTTAAAATCCTTCAACGCTTAATGCAGCGTATGGAAGTTCAAAACCCCATTTACCGATGTATCGATGGTGAAGACGCTTTAGACTACCTCAACCAACAGGGAATTTACGCAAACTCTACTCTTGCTCCTCGACCTTCAGTTATCCTCTTAGACTTAAATTTACCGGGCACAGACGGACGCGATGTCCTCGAAAAACTCAAGCAACATTCGAGCTTTAAAGAAATACCAATAGTTATATTTACAACATCATCGAATCCAAAAGATGTTGAGTTATGCTATCGCAAAGGTGCTAATGGCTATCTAGTTAAACCAATGAATTCCGAAGAACTTCAAAACATCATTCGTGCATTCGTCAAATACTGGTTAGAAGTCAATATCGCACCTGGGAATAAGGGAATAAGGGAGTAGGGAGTAGGGAGTAGGGAGTAGGGGGAGTGAGGAGTGAGGAGTGAGGAGTGAGGAGTGAGGAGTTAAAAATATCTACCCCCTTCCCCCTTCTCCCCTTCTCCCCTTCCCCCCTTCTCCCTAACAACTGAGGTAAGATTAATAAATAACTTCAAAGCTATTTTATCTAAGTTTATATATTTCAAAATAATTACCATCTCGCAAAAAACAAAAAAGACTGCCTCCCTCTACTTAAGCTATGCCGGATACCTGGACGCTGCTAATCGTTGATGACTGTGCAGAAGATCGGAAAATTTATCGTCGTTATCTTCAAAAAGACCCCCACCTATCTTACGAATTTGTAGAAGCAGATTCCGCAGATGCTGGACTTGCATTGTGGCAGCAAATGCAGTTTGATGCAATTCTGCTTGATTTTTGCTTGCCAGATATGAGTGGCTTTGAGTTTCTTGAATGCCTGAATAATGAAACAATTAATACTCGTATTCCCGTAATTATGTTGACTGGGCGTGGTGACGAAGCATTAGCCGTAAAGGCGATGAAGCATGGCGCTCAAGATTATTTGTCGAAGGTAAATTTAAAAGCTGATGTATTGCAATCTTCAGTTCGCAACGCGATAAAACAGTCGTGTTTGCAAGTACAGTTGAGTAAAACTAAAGAACGACAGCGCTTGATTGCGACAACAGCATTGCGAATTCGTCACTCACTCGATTTAGAGCAGATTTTACATACTACAGTTATGGAGGTGCAACAAATCCTTAAGTGCGATCGCGTGGTAGTTTATCAACTCGAACCAGATATAGGGATTGTAGCGAATGTCGATTCCTGTACAAGTGGTGCTGACTGTGCTAAAAAGCTCGAACAAAAGTATCGTACTTACGAAACTTGCAATTCGATTGCTTCCCAAAATTACGATTTGCGATGCGAAGGTGCAGTTTGCAGTATTTATGCAATCGATTTAAACAGTTCGTGCAATTTAGTCGAATTTGATGTAGTTGCATTAGTCATTCCCATTCATCTGAGTAACAACGGTAAACTTTGGGGAGTATTAGCTGCACATCAATGTTCGGGGGAACGTTTTTGGCAACCCGATGAAGTGGAAATTCTTAACGAAGTTTCGGTACAGCTAGCAATTGCGATTCAGCAAGCAGAACTTCTAGCACAAACAACCGCATCGCTAGTTAAAGAAAAGCAACTCAACGAATTTAAATCACAATTTATCGCTACAGTTTCCCACGAATACCGCACACCGCTAGCTTCGATTTTGGCAGCTGCATCAACGGTAAAGCAACATAGCGACAAGTTACCCATGAACAAACAACAACGCTTTTTGGAAATGATAGAGCAAAAAGCCAGACACATGTCGAAACTCGTCGATGACATGCTGCAAGTCAATCAAATCGAACTCGATAAAACTAGTTTTAAACCCGCACCTCTCGACTTACTGCAATTTTTCTCCGAACTAATCGAACAACAACGGTTAACAGTAAGCGATCGCCATGAGTTGATTTTCAAGATTACCGGAAAAAGTCAGGGTTTTTGGGGTGATAAGGGATTATTGCGACAAATCTTTACGAATTTGGTCACGAATGCCATTAAATATTCTCCCGAAGGGGGAAATATCGAGTTTCACCTAATTGGAAAAGACGATCGAGTTACATTTTCCGTACAAGATGAAGGAATTGGCATCCCTCAAGCAGAGCAAAAAAACTTATTTAAATCGTTCAGTCGTGCGAGTAATGTCGATACCATTCCCGGTAGTGGTTTGGGATTATTTATTGTTAAATCCTGCGTCGAGTTACACGGTGGGAATATATCGCTAGATAGCCAACTTGGACGAGGAACTAAATTTACAGTCTCCTTACCAAAGCGTCCGATTGATTTTGGGCAATGGACAATGTCCAAGGAATTTAGGGGGGAAAGGGCAAATAAAAACTCCTAACTCCTAACCCCTAACTCCTAACCCCTAACTCCTAACTCCTACTTTTGAATCTCTTCCCTAATTTCATCCAAATCAATAAAGCTGTCAGCAACATCAATCAGACTTTCACTCGTCATCGAACTTAAGCTGACCACCTCAATTTGCACACCTTGATAGGCGATCGCGTTTACAGCATAGGCCAAATCGCCATCTCCACTTAATAAAATCAAAGTATCGCAATACTTCGATAACGTCAGCATATCCACGGTAATTTCAACATCCATATTGGCTTTTTTCGAGCCGTCGGGATGATAAACCAAATCTTTGGTAAATACGCGGTAGCCATTACGACGCATCCACAGCAAAAAACCTTGCTGCTTTTCATTCGCGTTATCAATAGGGGTATAAAAATAAGCTCGCAGTAACTGCCGTCCCTTCGTTAAACAGCGCAGCAACTTCGTGTAATCGATTTCCAAATTCAAATGCATCGCTGCATAAAATAAATTTGCTCCATCGATAAAAATCGCCACTCGTTCCTCATGTGGCAATGCTACCGACTTTAATGCCGAGCGCTTGTACGTTTCTGAGGAAGTAATTCCTTCAAAACCTAACTCCGAAATCTCGGAATTCATACGTAACCGTGGGGCTTTTTGTGGTACATCACTCGCATTAATCTGGTGCTTATTGGTAATATGTGTATTCTTATCTCCTCTAGTCTCGCGCAATTCAAGCTGCTGTACTGCCTCTGTCTGTGAGACCATATGTTTATTATTTTGAGGCCGTGGAAGTAATTGCATGTTAAATACGCTCCTGAGCGCATAATTTTTTTAAAGTAAACGGTAATAATCTAACTCATATTCAACGTATCGCAATATTGTCAATGCTAATCGGCAAAATCTAGTACCATGATAGTCTTAATGGGCACTTTAAGCTACGGAACTCAAAAATCAAAAACGATAAAATCTGGGCTTGTAGTAGCGCTTTAGCGCCGTAAATTTTAATTTTACGTAGTTCTGTAACCGCGTTCATAGCTCCATAGGTATAGTAGCTTTATTTACCCCGTGCAACAGTCAGATTTCTAAAAATCAACAAGTTGGTAGTTAACACCTCATATTAGCCAATAACAGCAAAAATAAATGTTTTCTTTATTTTTTACTTATTTCTCCGACCGCATAAATATTACTCTTTACAAAAATATCTAAATTTGAAGTTTTTCGGTTGAAACCCGACTTTTATGCCTCCTGAAAATTGCTTACGCCTCACGACTGGGGTTGAAAATTTTATTTATACTCGATTACCTGGCATGTATACCATTATTACTAGTATAATTTATTTGATTTAACAATATTTTAATGTTTTTCCTATAAACGTCAACGATTAAAAAATCGGCTTTAAGACATCGGCTTTTTGTGTTATTTAATCTGTACCTCAGTAAGTAAGCGCTAAAAAACGAAGTATGTAACGAAACGTAAAATCAGCTAAAACCGCCGCACATAACTGGTGGAGCTTGGCTCGTTATGCTTCTCCCTATTTCAATTTCCGTAATTAACTAGTGCCACGTCCAAGCTGTGAAAATAATCAAACCGCAAGTGTTCGCTTACTAATTGCTACACTTGCGGCGATGTTCATTTGTATACGAAACATTAGATAAATATACGAAGCAAAACCAAGTTGACACTGTTGATAGTGGTTCTACAAAACAACGCAGGACTCACCGCAACAATAATAAGCGAATATAAGCTGGACTAAAATTTGATACAGGCTTTCTTTGGCAGTGAAAGAGTATCGGGGAGATGCCCGATTGGCTGTTTCCCCAAACATCGAACTCATACAGTTGAATGCGCTAGAGCTTACATTCACATTGGGGCTTGATAACGAACTGATACCGTAGAAAAACATGGATACTGGTTACACAAAGCGGTAGTTATTCGTAGGGGGATAAAATCCCATTACAAACAAATTGGTATTTGGAACTACTTTCCCGATTTTGTCATTTTGTCATGACAAAAAAGCTAATATCAGCTACGATAATTTAAAGCTGTCGCAGAATTTGTCAAAGTTTCAATTTGGATTATGCTCGACGGGCAACAATATCTATGTTAATAGCGATACTGCGTATAAACAAAATGCATTTTTATTGCTACAAAACAGAATAATTGCACGTATGTTATACGTAATACTTTTTAGACTTGAAATTGGGTGTCATTAAAGTATTCCATCAGCCTTAGACCGCGTCCGCTACCCCGGTACGGTGTTCGCTCTTTTGGTTGCTTAGGCTTGGCTCCTAGTTTAGCTTTTGATACCACCATTTGTAACGAGCCAGAATCCACAACCGCAGTATTTTGCAACTCAATAGCTAAGGAGCCGAAGATAAAAGTTGTAACTAAAAGTGAAATGGTAATACGCATAGCAGATGTTTATTTTGGAACTCTTCATTCACTTAGTACTGAGTTTTATTTACTGCATCCGGACAAAACGAATAAAAGTATTGTTTTTTACTGAAATAAAAAAGATTTTTTATTTTTCCAGATGTTCAACTAGTAACCAACCACCGGAGTAGTTTGGACGACCCCATATTTGGAGTAATTCACCATCACCGATGATTTCAAGCGTGGTATTGATATGCTCTCGCAATGTCACAAGCTGCCAAATTTGGCCTTGGTATTGAGATGGTGTCGTAACAGTGAATATGTATTCCTGCTGACTCTGACGAGAGAAAATGCCTGTAAATAGCTCGCTTCTAAATGTATTTACGTAATGGTATCGTTTGTATAAATACTGAGTCCGGTCGCTAGTGCAATTTCCGGTTATTGGATAAGCATTTGGGTCTTCTAAGCAGTGTTTTTGCCAGTAAAGCCAAGAGGGATGGTTAGGCGATAAATTAAAAAATGGTACAAGTGTAGGGGGTGATGAAGTTTCGAGTAAGGCAGTTTGGAGATTTTTTACGGGTAAATATCGAGGACTTACATCTAACTCAATACATAAAGCTGCTGCCATACCGGCAGCTTGACCGATACCCATAACAACAGGTTGCAAGCGAGTTGCACCGTTAGCAATGTGCGATACCGAGATATTTTTTTCACACACCAAAAAACCATCAACTGAAGCGGGAACTAAACAGCGGTAAGGAATTGTAAAAGGTGTACCCGTCCAGCGTCCACCCCAGCGAATTGATTTAGGTTGGAGTGGGAAATCGAAACCTGGGTAATGATGGTCTAGGACGTAATTGCCGAATGCGATCGCGTCTTGATGAAGCTTTGCGACTCGACCACCAGTCACAGGTAAAATATCCTGTTCGCAAACCGTCGTTAATCCCACTAAGCGACGACTTTCGCGGTAATAAGGATGAAGTGAAAAACTGCTGGGGGAGTAGGAATTTGTCAGATGGGCATCAAGCCTTTCCTGCTGATTTGGTAATATCGGAAAAACATCTTTTGCTAAACCGTAACGGCAACCAAGTTGTGATTGAATAAAATGGGCAAAGTTTTGACTGTGCCAAAAACATTCCTGCAAAAATTCACCCAAAGCAGCTTTCGACTCAACCAATCTCCCCACACCCTCACCATAGTCATTTCCACAAATGGGCCAATTCATCATGAAGCGATTTCCCGGTAAGCGACCGTAATTCATGAATTTTTCAGCACCATAGTTATCCCACGCACCAATAAATAAAGATGCATCGTAATTTGGTGCAGCAGGAATCGAGGGTGCAATTTTCTCCCCGTAATCTTCCATAACTACTACCCAAGTCGGTGACTGTATGGGATATTTCTGCGTCAAAGAATTAAACTCAACAGGTGCGCTAGGTTCTCCAAATTCCGACTGCAATTCCCAACCCCAGCGGTAAGGTATTTCTCCTAATGCCAGCAAATCGCCTAATTCGGTTCCATCAATAGTAATTTTGGCATTGACGGTAAAATCTGCAAATCGCACACCTGTAACGCTGTCACCTTGACGCAACACGGATAAAGGTACATATCCCGAATAAACATGTAGATTTGGTAATTCTCGCACCCAATCGGCAAAGATTTCCGCGCCAATACGCGGTTCGTAGCTGAAAAAGCTGACCCAACTGTTATCTAGCCCACCCGGTTGACGTTTTTGCAATTCCCGCAGAAATTCGCCCCACAACCCCGTTTGAAACGCTTCGAGTTCGTTGCCATCTGGTGCAGCTACACCCGCACTTGTCAGCATTCCCCCCAACCAGGAAAATTCGCTGACTAAGATAACTTTTGCACCCCGTCGGGCAGCTTGAGTCGCAGCAGCGGTTCCTCCTACTCCACCACCAACTATTAAAATATCTGTTGTATATATTTGATGTGTCATTGTCCAACCTCGTACTCGATGTACGAGATATTGTCCCTAGTTAGGTTGGATTAGACAAGATAAATAAAAAAAAGGAATATGAGAAGGTAGAAGGCAGAGGGCAGGTCAACATTTGATATTGTGTAACTTCAACTAGCCAGCAATTCCGCAAACTGCTTCTGACACTAGCTTGTTTCAGATATTTCGTCTATGTACTATAAATCGTGATACATTAAGTAGTGCAAAGTAGTTTGAGAAATCAATTATGTTAGGGCTGTTAGGAGGCAGTGGAATCATCAGTCATTCCTCAAGAACAGGAAGCACAGCTAATAAAACAACTTCTTAAGATATTGGTAGAGGATTCGCAAGTCAAGATGATAGGGAGTAATGGCGAACAAGTTGCGATTCCAGAATCAGTTTATGGAGTGCTGCGCTACTGTTGTGCGTGCAATAGCATCAGGACAGGTAGTTTCGGTAGTTGTCCAAGAACAGGAAATGACGACACAAGAAGCGGCAGATTTCTTGAATGTTTCTAGACCTTATTTAATCAAATTATTAGAGCGAGGGGAAATTCAATATACTAAGGTGGGTTCGCATCGACGGGTTAATTTATTGGATTTAATTAAATATAAGGACAAAAGGGATAAAAAGCGACACGAGGGAATAAAGGAACTAAGCCAGTTTCTACAAGAAGAAGGTTTTTACAACGAAGAGAAATAAAGGTTAGAAAAGTATATGGTATCCGTTGTTGTAGATTCCTGCGTTATTTATCCTATGCCTTTATGCGATACTTTATTACGTGCTGCGGAGGCTGAATTATACCAAGTTTATTTTTCACAAGAAATTTTGGATGGTGCGACTCGGAATCTTGTGAAAAAAGGTAGGATGACAGACAGCAAAGCACAACAGTTTCAAGAAATTATTAAAACTAATTTTCCAGAGGCAATAGTAGAAGTACCCGAAGAATTAGTTATAAAAATGACAAATCATCCAGGCGATGGATAAGGAGTTAAATATAGTAAAAGTAGATTGTACTAAATTGTAGGTTGGGTGGAACGAAGTGCAACCCAACATTAACTAGACCATAACGTTGGGTTTCGCTTACGCTACACCCAACCTACAAAGCTAATCATCAAACTAAAAAATTTTATCTCTTAGCTTTACCCCAATGTCAGCATACCTGCGGAAAAATCTGCAACTAATCGCTTTGTTTGTAACCAACGCACACCTAAGAGAATATCTTGGAGTTCGTCTCCTCCCAATATTGGAATTGCAAATTCTTCAGTATCTAAGATTATGCTTCCTTGATACAGATTAAAACGCGCTTCTCCTCGTGCTGTCTGCATATCTTCTGTTTGGTTTCCTGCAACCATCCTAAACTCAAAGCATCTTGGTTATCAATAGCTAACCAACCGCTAAATCCTGTATCTAGAAGTGCTTGAACTGGAATAATATCACCATCAGCAGCAACCAAATCTATTTCAAAGATTAACTCACCCTGACTATTAAATTCGCCATAAATCATATTCTGCCGCAGGTTCCAGTCTCGTTGATTCGCATCATCATCCGCATCGTATCGCTAAATTTCTCGCGTGCTTTTTGTCTACAAGTATCTTCATCAGCATTAATAATATAATCTCCGCTTTCTGGCTCAATTACTATAAACCAGTCATAATGGTCTTTGATTAATTCTGGCTTAACAGTGTCGAAAATTACACGACAACGCTCATAAAATATTTTGTCTTCGGCTTTGCGTCGTGCTTTCTCTTCGGGTGATAGTTTAATTTCTGGGAATACTCTTCCTCTACGTGGAGTGCGATTAGAAGATAGTTGCGTCATATTTTTACTATCTTGTTTAATAAATTTTTATAGCTTATTGTACCATCAGTAAAAGTAGATTGTAGGT
>Ga0181465_100864_pt1 | contig 12981 bp, 7 predicted proteins | sample InSIn3gowninarea_FD_119076 | JGI IMG/M metagenome (GOLD analysis project Ga0181465, IMG submission 119076) | Clean room microbial communities from NASA Spacecraft Assembly Facility at Jet Propulsion Laboratory, Pasadena, California, USA -... ... | reverse complement strand
AAGAACAAAGAAAAATTTATGGAAGAGTTGGTAAATAGAAATTATCATCATTTATTACGCAGCAAATGGAAAGTCAAAAATTAATTTTTGAAAATGCCTGGCATACCTTGTGTTAATTCCTGTTCTAAAAGTTGTACATGTAGGTATGATATGTGATAGAAAAGGGAGAATATGTGTTGTAAAGTGACCAAGATAGGGCCATAGAGAAGTGTTTAAAATGGTAGAGGTAGATTGATTTTCTTGTAGGGGGCACGAGAATGGAGAGTCGACATTTCAGCCATAGTGAGTATGCCCTGTCTATTAGTTAGACTGTGCTATCTTATAATGGGCATTATTTATTAGCAAGAAACCTGAGATTTTGTATAACATGAAAATTTCATTGGATCTTTTTAACATTTCTTAAATGGTAGAGCTTGCATTGTAATAGAATTTCCAACTACTCAATATTAAAAATTTATATTCTATAAATAAGCTAAGCAATTTTAATCTCTTCTAGTTCTCAATGCATTTGTAGTGGGGTTGCAAGCTTGTTTTCTGATCCTTGCTTGAAATTGAAAAAATATGCACATAGATGCCAATGTTTAGAAGCACATAGAAATATTGAAAAAAATTAATAAAAATGGTTTGTACATTTAGCCAATTTTCTGGCATAATGAATACAATAAGGATGTTTTTCCCATTTCAACAACTTCCTATCATGATTTTCTGTATTAACATAAAAATGTTTTTGGCGGGTTATTATTTTGGTTTAAGTGCTCCTGGAAATTTCACAATTTTATTGGAACCAAAGATAAGTTTTTGTTGTGTGCATAGTTGCTTTGTGATTGGAGTCATGTATTATATATGGGATCTTCTTGAAGAAAGTACTCGTTTTACATGTCTTGTACTTGTAGATAGTTCTACTTCTCTAGCAACCACTATCATTAATCCTCCTCTATAAGTGAATTCTTGCCCTTGTTAAATTATATCCTACTCATCAGGATTCTTTATTTGAAAGACTTGTCAGATTTGTGTCCTATGTTTGTTTACTGTTAGTGTTTTTTGGGACAAAAGTTGAGCCTCCAATATTCTATGTCCTTGCAAAACCTTCAGATACTTGTGCCAGATTATTTGAAGAACAACGAAAGGTAGCATTCCATCAATGACTAGAACCCTTTTCTTTGTAATCTTTTGTTATGAAATATTTTATATTTTTATATTTTGTTGATTCTTTCTCATCTTTTTGTGTTGATCCATCTGTTCCAAAATTATTTTAAGGGAGATTTTGCATTGGAAAGCCAAACACAGGTAAGAGTTAACAAAATTAACCAAAAACAAGTTAGTGATCAATTACTCTCCAATGTTGAGGTGGAACTCCAGAGAGGGAAAATCGCTGGGAATACCAGAAATGGGAACACGGTAGAAAATCTACAGGAAAGCATGGATAATGATCTTGAGTCGCACAAATTGAGTCATGGTCTCAAAACACGTCTTCATAGAGCAGGTGATGAGGCACAGGAGGATGTGGAAGATGTTGGTGATGAAGATATCATGGATGATGTACTTGAGGAAGAATAAAATGCAACAAGAATGGATGATAATGCAAGAACAAGAAGGTTATTGTTAGCTACAATAGTGCAGAGGATTGAATGTTCATGCATTGTTGTTACAAGCAGTTTAGAGATAAAAGAGATAGAGACATAGCTAAGTGTTTCAGTAATCATGTGTATTAATTCTTCATTCTTACATAGGTACTAACCACCATCAGTTCAAAGTTGATTCCACTATGGTGCTTTGAGTTTTAGTGTTCAAAGTTGATTCCACTAAGGTGCTTTGAGTTTTACTGTTCCAAGTTGATTCCACTATGGTTCTCTAAGTTTTAGTGTTTGATACGTAATGACCATCAAAATTCTTTTCATTGATTTACTTGGTAATTTTTTAGCCTCTAGTGTGAAAAATAAAATTATTTCAGAAATTGTTGAAGGATTGTGTAAAATTTATAATTATTTTTTCAATCACTGACGTTATCTATTGTTTATTCACATTGTCACCTATTCTGGTATCACACTATGTGGGTTCTTCTTGGATTGTGGTTATTTATTTGATATCTGAATTACTAGTGGTTAACTTTATGATAGGATTTTGTTTTGCATTAATACTTCATCTTGCTTTGTTTGTGGGGTGGTGTATTGTAGATAATTCCACATGAAAAGCTATTTTATGATGGTTTTTAGGGATTAATTGCACCAAAAAATCTCCAATTCTGTTTTTGGGGAGCAAGTTTCCATATTAAATGTGTTGTGATAGTGTCCTCTCTCCTTATTAACCAATTTCATATTACGAGATAATTCTATTATTAAATCAACATAGCTTTGATGCTATTTTATATTTTAATAATTGTACTTTTACAAATTGTAATTGTAATCTAATCGTAATTGTAATTGTGTTCATTAAAAATTCCCCTTCTTTCCCCCCTTAGATTGGGGGTGTGGGTAACTGTGATTTTTAATTAAAGTTGTGAAACTTACAATAATTTAGTTTTTTTAATATTTTCTAGGAATATGGTCTCTCTAGAAATAAAGCACATTGTTGAATGCATGCAAATATGGTCTATCAAGCACTACAAGGCAAGCTCACTGTTCACATCCTTAGCATGACAAGAAAATGTTGACAGAGCTTTCTCCAACTGTGTTACATTGTACTATATATCTTTTCTCCGCCACACAATGTCGACACTCCCATATAATAAACCAAAATACAACTATTTCAATTTAACACTCCTATTGGTGTCACTTTGACCTTTTCAGGAAATTGCTAGTTTTATTTATTGTTGATTTATTTAGCTTTGGTCTTATTTCTCTTATTGTGTAATGATTATTAATTTGTACTCATTCTCCTCGATCTGTACAACCCAACTTCTAATTAGTATTGTGTAGACGAGAATCCATATTATAACCTGTAATTCTAATTAATATTGTGTAGACGAGAATCCATATTATAACCTGTAAAATACTTTTACACCGGATGTGTATCTCTTGTTAGATGTATACAGTAAGTATTTGTAAGTATGTTATATATCAATAACCTAAGACTACTGCCTAGATATGACATCTAATGCTAATTCTGAACATATAATAAATGTTACCAGATTCCTATCCATCTAATGAATGTTTGCATTTTTGGGAAAAAGAAAGTGAACTGGAACATTCCAAAGCCCAAAAACTCTCATATATTGATGTATGCTTAGAGATGTTAGGAATTAACCTGAGACTTGTGTACCGTCAAATGCTCTACTAAGTATGAGGCCAATGTTGTTGTGCCAAGAGATTAATGCTAAGAGATGTCGATTTAGAAAAATAATTTGACATTATGTTACATGAAAAGAGAAATTTGCTACAGAAATAGAAATCAATGACTTTAAGCAAGGATCTTTTCTTTAAAGGACTAGCCGACCGCCATCCAATCTTCGCCGAGGAGGGTCCATGCTGTCGTTGTGCATGGAATGCATACGGGGAGGTCAATAGGTTCGACACCTGTCTGGGCGTAATATTTACAGACACTTGTTCTAGCCACCTTTGAATAAGTCTTTGCCATGCACGTCCCATATCCTTGAGCATACACCTGTTGTCCGCCATTGTATGCAGCTGGCACAGGCAGTCGGAGGGTGTTTGTGCTTTAAAGTCGGGGTCTGGGCAGCAATTGCAGGTTTTCCGTGGCCGAGGTTCTCCCTCAAGGGCCTCTCGGGTCAGTCCCGGATCTCTGGCTCGGCTCTGGCATTTTCTCTGTAACAGCGCTCCATCTCCCTGTCTCGAAGTGTCTTTTTCCACATCTGGCTGCATTTCTCTTATGATCTGACTATTTCGGGGGTATGCTACGTGCTCATCTCGTTTCTTAGGTTTTCTCTGTCCCATTCATAATTCTGTCTTGAGGGTGGTTTCGGAGTTTTAGTCTGAACATGGGTATGATAATTGAGGATGATGTGTTTTCTGGAAGTGGTGTAATGGTGCGGGCGTGTGCTTGGTGGCTCCCTGCTTCTGTGACTCGGCGCGTGGCTCGGCTCCTTCACAGGAGGGATTCAGCTGGTGGAGCGAGCAAAGCACTGATCTTCGCTCTATCTTTTCCTCTGTCATCTGGCTTATCTGGATATGGCGTAACAACTTCATTTTTCAGGGTCACAGGCCTCCCATTTCATCCATTTTAATGAGGATTTCTGATCATCAAGCTCCTCTTGATATATGAGTTTTGACTCTGTGCATCTGGAAGATGTGGGCATTGTGGTTATTTGCTGGAACTTAAGTGACCGGCCTGTTTTTTTTGCTGGATCTCATGGATTGTTTCCCTTTTGGTCTGGGGCGTATTCTAGATCTCTCTGTTAGTAAATATGTCTGTTGTGGTTATGATAATATGTATATGTCTGCTGTGTATATGACAGTATGGATGCACAATATGTTTCTTACAGGGATCCATTTGTCATTGGAGACCTTTCTGTACATGATCTTTTATATCATCTTAATATAATCTATATGGTTTTTTTCCTCTGAAAAAATAATACCCTCATGCTTAACAAAAACCATATCTTTATTTTTCTTTGACTACGCACAAATATGCCAAGGGTTTCTTTTGCAACAATAATTTACTACAGCATCCTACAAGAAAATCTGAAAAATTAACTTCGAAGGCATTCCCATATGCCTTTCATTAAGAATTTTCTAGAGATTTTGCGTGAAGGTCCATTTGGGACATAAAAACCATATCTTGATTTTTCTTCCGTTCGTCTCAGATGATTGCAATATCTGTGCAAAAAGTGTCATTGACACGGGCTGTTACAGGCGATTGTTGCAGGAAATCTAGAAATCACTGTTATGAAAAATATGGAAATCACTGTTGTAGAAAATATGGAAATGACTGTGGAAGGAATATCCTTCTCCCAAGGCCTAAGTCGTTGGAAAATTACTTCCAACGACTGCATTAAATAACTGACTGAGAATCATAACTGAGGTACACAAAAAGATCAAGAAAACAATTTTTTTTATTGCAGGGAACAAATTTTGCGTTTCAGATCATAAGTACGAGTTCTTTGTTCCAATGTACAAGTCCTCCACACCTGCAGCACGTCAAACATTTAAGAACAAAGAAAAATTTATGGAAGAGTTGGTAAATAGAAATTATCATCATTTATTACGCAGCAAATGGAAAGTCAAAAATTAATTTTTGAAAATGCCTGGCATACCTTGTGTTAATTCCTGTTCTAGTCATATTATTATTACATGTATGTATGTTTAAATATTATGTAAAGTAGTTTTTAGTGGTTCATAAGTTTTTACAGCGGGTCAAAGGTGCGCAGACAGAAGGAGAAGAGAAAAACCGTGGAGCAAATTGCAAAGAGTTAATTTTTAAAGTGTGTTATAACAAAAAACCAGAGAGTTGGCTCTTATAGTGTGTTACAGCATAAAAACAGAAAGCCGTTAAAGTGTGTAAAATTTCTATTCTCATTGAAGTGAATGAGCTGAAGTCTCAAGTGAATGAGCTGAAGTCTCACTTTTAGCTACTTTTAGCTTTGTAATAGTTTTTGTCTCCCATCAAATTTTAATACAAAGTATTTTGGTCGCACGCTCAATTAAAGAATCATATTTTTAGTTTTACTGTGCATCCTTGTTTCTATTTTGTTTAAATTACAGTGTTGTTACTTTGAGTTATTTTGTTAGGTTGTTATTATGCATAAATTTTTGGGTTTTACTTTTTACCTCAAAATCAAACAGTGGTATCAGAGTAGGTTCAAGAAGTTTTATTTTATAGTCCAAGGTGGAAGCAACATCAAGCAAAGGATTAACTAATCTTCAAATACCTCAATTTAATAACAAAAATTATGACTATTGGGCTATCACAATGAAGAACTTGTTTTACTCTCAAGATATTTGGGATTTGGTGAAGAATGGGTTTCCATAACCAGAGTCTATGCAACAAAATGCAATGCTTTGACACAAGTAGAAAATGATTTTTTGAGAGACAATAGGAAAAAGGATTCAAAATCCCTCTTCTACATCTTCCAAGTTGTGCATGACAACATGTTTCCAAGGATTGCGGCAACAACTAATTCCAAGCAAGCATTGGATATTCTCTAGAAAGCCTATCTAGGCATGGAAAAAGTGAAGAAAACAAAGCGACAAATGCTAAGAAAAGAATTTGACACAATTTATATGAAGGAGTTTGAGAATATAGACTCATTTTTCACACAAGTTGTTGGACTGGTTACTGAAATCACGGCTTATGGTGAGACACTTAAAGATGGGAGGATAGTTCAGAAAATTTTAAGAAGTTTTCCATCAAGATTTGACCCTATTGTTGTGGCCATAGAGGAGACGAAGGATATCTCACAATTCTCAGTGTATGAGCTTCATGCATCACTGATTTTTCATGAGCATGTGTTGAATAGAATATGAAATTCTTCAGTGAAGCATGCCTTCAAGACACAAGTTTCCATTGGTCAAGGTAGAGGAAGAGGAAGGTCAAATGCTAGAGGAAGAGGAAGAAGTCCACACAGAGGTGGAAGAGGCATCCCTTCAAGCTCAAGTGGAAGAGGTAGCAATCAAAATCCAAGTCAAGTTCCAAGTCAAAATAAAGAACGAGGTCGGAGGTATGATAAGTCTCAAGTTAAATGTCATTATTGTAAGAATTATGGCCATTATGTAAATGAATGAAGGAAGAAACAACATGATCTTAGTAACAAACCAAATGCAAATTTCACAAAAGAAAATCAAAACCAAGGCAACATGTTTTTAACATGTCATGTAGCACAAGAGAACCAAAAATATGTATGCTTTTTAGATTCAGGGTGCAACAACCACATGATAGGGAACATAGAAATGTTTTCCAAACTAGATTAAAGAGTGAAATATGAAGTGACATTAAGGACTGATAATAAAGTGCAATTCATGGGAAAAGGAAGAGTCAACATTCTAACAAAGAAGGGGGAGAAGAAATATATTTTAGATGTATATTTTTCTCCGTGGTTTGAAGCACAACTTGATAAGCATTGGACAACCCATGCAAAAGGGCTACAATTTTTTTGAGTAAAAAATGGTAAATGCACAATATTGAATAAATTTCCAAGCAACCACCTAATTGAAAATTTCCAAATGACAAGCAATAGAATGTTTCCCTTGAAGATAAAACCAAATTTGAATGAAGAAGGTGCACAAGCACAACTGTTAATGGATTCACAAGTTTAAAGAAAGGTAGTTGTTTTTACACAAACAAAATTTCAAACAGAGGTCAAGGATGAAAACTGGTTATGGCATTTCAGATTTCGTCATCTTAATTTTGGATGTTTAAATTTGCTACATACGTAAGGCATGGTGAAAGGACTGCCACTCATAGAAAAACCAGACAGCTTATGTGAAGGGTGCATCTTGGGCAAAAAACATAGAGAATCATTCTCAACAAGAAAGTTAATAAGGGAAAAGACACCCTTGGAGATTGTCCATTTAGATTTATGTGAACCAATGCAAATACCATCAATTGGTGGTATCTTTTATTTCTTGACATTCATAGATTATTATATGAGGAAGACATGGGTCTACTTCTTAAGACAAAAGAGTGAAGTTTTTGCGCGCTTCCGCCAATACAAACACTTGTTGAGAATCAAAGTGGACACTACATCAAAGTTTTGAGAACTGACAGAGGTGGAGAATACATCTCAAATGACTTCCTTTGGTTTTGCAAGGAGCGTGGTAATCACAAATAAATTACAACAAGGTATACACCTCAACAAAAAAGCAAGATGAAGTATTAATGCAAAACAAAATCCTATCATAAAGTTAACCACTAGTAATTCAGATATCAAATAAATAACCACAATCCAAGAAGAACCCACATAGTGTGATACCAGAATAGGTGACAATGTGAATAAACAATAGATAACGTCAGTGATTGAAAAAATAATTATAAATTTTACACAATCCTTCAACAATTTCTGAAATAATTTTATTTTTCACACTAGAGGCTAAAAAATTACCAAGTAAATCAATGAAAAGAATTTTGATGGTCATTACGTATCAAACACTAAAACTTAGAGAACCATAGTGGAATCAACTTGGAACAGTAAAACTCAAAGCACCTTAGTGGAATCAACTTTGAACACTAAAACTCAAAGCACCATAGTGGAATCAACTTTGAACTGATGGTGGTTAGTACCTATGTAAGAATGAAGAATTAATACACATGATTACTGAAACACTTAGCTATGTCTCTATCTCTTTTATCTCTAAACTGCTTGTAACAACAATGCATGAACATTCAATCCTCTGCACTATTGTAGCTAACAATAACCTTCTTGTTCTTGCATTATCATCCATTCTTGTTGCATTTTATTCTTCCTCAAGTACATCATCCATGATATCTTCATCACCAACATCTTCCACATCCTCCTGTGCCTCATCACCTGCTCTATGAAGACGTGTTTTGAGACCATGACTCAATTTGTGCGACTCAAGATCATTATCCATGCTTTCCTGTAGATTTTCTACCGTGTTCCCATTTCTGGTATTCCCAGCGATTTTCCCTCTCTGGAGTTCCACCTCAACATTGGAGAGTAATTGATCACTAACTTGTTTTTGGTTAATTTTGTTAACTCTTACCTGTGTTTGGCTTTCCAATGCAAAATCTCCCTTAAAATAATTTTGGAACAGATGGATCAACACAAAAAGATGAGAAAGAATCAACAAAATATAAAAATATAAAATATTTCATAACAAAAGATTACAAAGAAAAGGGTTCTAGTCATTGATGGAATGCTACCTTTCGTTGTTCTTCAAATAATCTGGCACAAGTATCTGAAGGTTTTGCAAGGACATAGAATATTGGAGGCTCAACTTTTGTCCCAAAAAACACTAACAGTAAACAAACATAGGACACAAATCTGACAAGTCTTTCAAATAAAGAATCCTGATGAGTAGGATATAATTTAACAAGGGCAAGAATTCACTTATAGAGGAGGATTAATGATAGTGGTTGCTAGAGAAGTAGAACTATCTACAAGTACAAGACATGTAAAACGAGTACTTTCTTCAAGAAGATCCCATATATAATACATGACTCCAATCACAAAGCAACTATGCACACAACAAAAACTTATCTTTGGTTCCAATAAAATTGTGAAATTTCCAGGAGCACTTAAACCAAAATAATAACCCGCCAAAAACATTTTTATGTTAATACAGAAAATCATGATAGGAAGTTGTTGAAATGGGAAAAACATCCTTATTGTATTCATTATGCCAGAAAATTGGCTAAATGTACAAACCATTTTTATTAATTTTTTTCAATATTTCTATGTGCTTCTAAACATTGGCATCTATGTGCATATTTTTTCAATTTCAAGCAAGGATCAGAAAACAAGCTTGCAACCCCACTACAAATGCATTGAGAACTAGAAGAGATTAAAATTGCTTAGCTTATTTATAGAATATAAATTTTTAATATTGAGTAGTTGGAAATTCTATTACAATGCAAGCTCTACCATTTAAGAAATGTTAAAAAGATCCAATGAAATTTTCATGTTATACAAAATCTCAGGTTTCTTGCTAATAAATAATGCCCATTATAAGATAGCACAGTCTAACTAATAGACAGGGCATACTCACTATGGCTGAAATGTCGACTCTCCATTCTCGTGCCCCCTACAAGAAAATCAATCTACCTCTACCATTTTAAACACTTCTCTATGGCCCTATCTTGGTCACTTTACAACACATATTCTCCCTTTTCTATCACATATCATACCTACATGTACAACTTTTAGAACAGGAATTAACACAAGGTATGCCAGGCATTTTCAAAAATTAATTTTTGACTTTCCATTTGCTGCGTAATAAATGATGATAATTTCTATTTACCAACTCTTCCATAAATTTTTCTTTGTTCTTAAATGTTTGACGTGCTGCAGGTGTGGAGGACTTGTACATTGGAACAAAGAACTCGTACTTATGATCTGAAACGCAAAATTTGTTCCCTGCAATAAAAAAAATTGTTTTCTTGATCTTTTTGTGTACCTCAGTTATGATTCTCAGTCAGTTATTTAATGCAGTCGTTGGAAGTAATTTTCCAACGACTTAGGCCTTGGGAGAAGGATATTCCTTCCACAGTCATTTCCATATTTTCTACAACAGTGATTTCCATATTTTTCATAACAGTGATTTCTAGATTTCCTGCAACAATCGCCTGTAACAGCCCGTGTCAATGACACTTTTTGCACAGATATTGCAATCATCTGAGACGAACGGAAGAAAAATCAAGATATGGTTTTTATGTCCCAAATGGACCTTCACGCAAAATCTCTAGAAAATTCTTAATGAAAGGCATATGGGAATGCCTTCGAAGTTAATTTTTCAGATTTTCTTGTAGGATGCTGTAGTAAATTATTGTTGCAAAAGAAACCCTTGGCATATTTGTGCGTAGTCAAAGAAAAATAAAGATATGGTTTTTGTTAAGCATGAGGGTATTATTTTTTCAGAGGAAAAAAACCATATAGATTATATTAAGATGATATAAAAGATCATGTACAGAAAGGTCTCCAATGACAAATGGATCCCTGTAAGAAACATATTGTGCATCCATACTGTCATATACACAGCAGACATATACATATTATCATAACCACAACAGACATATTTACTAACAGAGAGATCTAGAATACGCCCCAGACCAAAAGGGAAACAATCCATGAGATCCAGCAAAAAAAACAGGCCGGTCACTTAAGTTCCAGCAAATAACCACAATGCCCACATCTTCCAGATGCACAGAGTCAAAACTCATATATCAAGAGGAGCTTGATGATCAGAAATCCTCATTAAAATGGATGAAATGGGAGGCCTGTGACCCTGAAAAATGAAGTTGTTACGCCATATCCAGATAAGCCAGATGACAGAGGAAAAGATAGAGCGAAGATCAGTGCTTTGCTCGCTCCACCAGCTGAATCCCTCCTGTGAAGGAGCCGAGCCACGCGCCGAGTCACAGAAGCAGGGAGCCACCAAGCACACGCCCGCACCATTACACCACTTCCAGAAAACACATCATCCTCAATTATCATACCCATGTTCAGACTAAAACTCCGAAACCACCCTCAAGACAGAATTATGAATGGGACAGAGAAAACCTAAGAAACGAGATGAGCACGTAGCATACCCCCGAAATAGTCAGATCATAAGAGAAATGCAGCCAGATGTGGAAAAAGACACTTCGAGACAGGGAGATGGAGCGCTGTTACAGAGAAAATGCCAGAGCCGAGCCAGAGATCCGGGACTGACCCGAGAGGCCCTTGAGGGAGAACCTCGGCCACGGAAAACCTGCAATTGCTGCCCAGACCCCGACTTTAAAGCACAAACACCCTCCGACTGCCTGTGCCAGCTGCATACAATGGCGGACAACAGGTGTATGCTCAAGGATATGGGACGTGCATGGCAAAGACTTATTCAAAGGTGGCTAGAACAAGTGTCTGTAAATATTACGCCCAGACAGGTGTCGAACCTATTGACCTCCCCGTATGCATTCCATGCACAACGACAGCATGGACCCTCCTCGGCGAAGATTGGATGGCGGTCGGCTAGTCCTTTAAAGAAAAGATCCTTGCTTAAAGTCATTGATTTCTATTTCTGTAGCAAATTTCTCTTTTCATGTAACATAATGTCAAATTATTTTTCTAAATCGACATCTCTTAGCATTAATCTCTTGGCACAACAACATTGGCCTCATACTTAGTAGAGCATTTGACGGTACACAAGTCTCAGGTTAATTCCTAACATCTCTAAGCATACATCAATATATGAGAGTTTTTGGGCTTTGGAATGTTCCAGTTCACTTTCTTTTTCCCAAAAATGCAAACATTCATTAGATGGATAGGAATCTGGTAACATTTATTATATGTTCAGAATTAGCATTAGATGTCATATCTAGGCAGTAGTCTTAGGTTATTGATATATAACATACTTACAAATACTTACTGTATACATCTAACAAGAGATACACATCCGGTGTAAAAGTATTTTACAGGTTATAATATGGATTCTCGTCTACACAATATTAATTAGAATTACAGGTTATAATATGGATTCTCGTCTACACAATACTAATTAGAAGTTGGGTTGTACAGATCGAGGAGAATGAGTACAAATTAATAATCATTACACAATAAGAGAAATAAGACCAAAGCTAAATAAATCAACAATAAATAAAACTAGCAATTTCCTGAAAAGGTCAAAGTGACACCAATAGGAGTGTTAAATTGAAATAGTTGTATTTTGGTTTATTATATGGGAGTGTCGACATTGTGTGGCGGAGAAAAGATATATAGTACAATGTAACACAGTTGGAGAAAGCTCTGTCAACATTTTCTTGTCATGCTAAGGATGTGAACAGTGAGCTTGCCTTGTAGTGCTTGATAGACCATATTTGCATGCATTCAACAATGTGCTTTATTTCTAGAGAGACCATATTCCTAGAAAATATTAAAAAAACTAAATTATTGTAAGTTTCACAACTTTAATTAAAAATCACAGTTACCCACACCCCCAATCTAAGGGGGGAAAGAAGGGGAATTTTTAATGAACACAATTACAATTACGATTAGATTACAATTACAATTTGTAAAAGTACAATTATTAAAATATAAAATAGCATCAAAGCTATGTTGATTTAATAATAGAATTATCTCGTAATATGAAATTGGTTAATAAGGAGAGAGGACACTATCACAACACATTTAATATGGAAACTTGCTCCCCAAAAACAGAATTGGAGATTTTTTGGTGCAATTAATCCCTAAAAACCATCATAAAATAGCTTTTCATGTGGAATTATCTACAATACACCACCCCACAAACAAAGCAAGATGAAGTATTAATGCAAAACAAAATCCTATCATAAAGTTAACCACTAGTAATTCAGATATCAAATAAATAACCACAATCCAAGAAGAACCCACATAGTGTGATACCAGAATAGGTGACA
>Ga0181465_100731_pt1 | contig 12991 bp, 10 predicted proteins | sample InSIn3gowninarea_FD_119076 | JGI IMG/M metagenome (GOLD analysis project Ga0181465, IMG submission 119076) | Clean room microbial communities from NASA Spacecraft Assembly Facility at Jet Propulsion Laboratory, Pasadena, California, USA -... ... | reverse complement strand
TATTAACCATGTGCAGTAATAACAGAATAAACCATCACACATAAGCAACACACATGGACACCAAGATTTAAGGTTGAAATGAATTCACAACTAGTGTTTGATATTCTTGAGGAATTAAATAATATGTGTTAAAATCCATATAATTCAATATATTAGGAAAAATAATTGAGATCCTTGAAGTATTGAAGTAATCAGTCATTTTTCCAATATTATGCTTAGATGATCATATTATCCAAAATATGGAAATTTCAGTATCCCTATCATTCAAGTTTGAATAGGCAAGAAAATGTTTCCAAATACTTTAAGAGATCTAGGAGTAGCCATTAATTTGATGACTAATGAAATTATGAACAATTTAAATATTCATAATTTGATGAGACAAATCTCAATTTTATTACAAATGGCTAACAAATCAATGATAAAGCATGAAGGAATCTTGGAAGATATCATCATCACCTTACATTCATGGGAATATCTCGTTGATTTCCTTATCTTACATACTAAAACTAACGCATGGCGATATCCATTAATCTTAGGATGACCATGGTTAGTAACTGCAAATTATTATATTGAATGACACTCATTGAACATGAAAATTTCTTAAGGGGAATTAATAAATAAGTTGACATTCATCCTCCTACAAAATCCATTAAAGATAATGAAGAACTAGAATGAATTATTACAAATGATGAATTGATTACTGTGATGAATAATTCACACCACTTCTTACTATAGATTGTGCACTTACTTTGAAGGAACCAAAAGATGCTAGAATAACTTCAAATTTTATGTGGAATATATATTCTTCAATAGTTACAATTAAAGAATTCTACAATCAATAAGAGGGTATTAATGAAAATATTAACAATGAATTGAGTTCATCTAAGAATTCAATCATTAACCATCCTAAATCTTCTACAAAGGAAGGAATTCAACATTAAAATCTAGAAGAGTATTTCACAGATACACAATTTCTAGAATTAAACAAATCAAACTATTTATAGGAAACTCAATGAATATTAACAATCAAATTCAATCATTTTACCAATAATAGTTGTGTGAGCTATTACAAAAACAATCTTCAACATTTCCATGGGATTACAAGCACATGGTAGAAATAGATCCGTATAATTGTATACATCAAATTTATATTTTTGATGGATTACTTCCTATGAGACATCCTAACATTGTATGAACCCCATTATTAAGGACATTGTAAAGGAAGAGTTATAGAAAATCTTGACAACAAGGTTCATTTACCCTATTTCCAATAGTGAGTGGGTCTCACCATTTGTGATAGTTATGAAAAAAATGAGGTAATAGAGAGCTTGTGTAGAATATAGAGGGATTAATAAAGTTACCAAAAATGATTATTTTCCATTGTTATTTATTAACAAACTTTTGGACTCTTTGGTAGGAAAGAAGTATTTTTCCTTTTTAGATGGTTTTAGTGGATATATCAAATATATATTGCTTTTGAAGATCAAGACAAAAATACATTTACTTTCCCTAGGGATCCTTTTCTTATAGACTCTTGCCATTAAGATTGTGCAATTCACCTATAACTTTCCAAATAACTATTCTATGTACATTTTTTAAATTATTTCAAGTTTTCATGGATTATTTACTACTTTCAGTGAGGAATTTAAAGAAACCTTAGTTAATTTGGAAAAGGTTCTTAAGAAATATGGAAAACGATATTTCACTAAGTAATGAGAAATTTTTCTTGATGATGAATGAAGGAATTGTTTTGCGACATCATGTTTTAGCACAAGGAGTTCAAGTAGGGGCAACAAAAACAATTGTTATTGAAAATTTTCTTATTACTACAAATAGAGAGATGTGAGGAGTATTTAGGCCATGCTAGTTATTATTGAATATTTGTTAAAAATTTCAAAGAAATAGCTTCACCATTATTTGCATTTCCTGCTAAAGATGCTTGGTGTGTTTGGACAATATCGTGTCAGCAATCTTTTGAAACTCTAAAAGAAAAATTGACCACTAATCTTATTTTGCAAAGACCAAATTGGGATATACCATTTCATATTTATCATGATGCTTTTGATAAAAATTTAGGTGTTGTGTTAGGAAAAAAAGAAAATGAAGCAATGCATGAAATTTACAATGTCAACAAAAATCACACACATGCAAAGTTGAACAATACAATCACTAAGAAATAATTCCTAGTAGTAATGTATGTCATTAACAATTTTAGACATTATATCACTAGGTATCCTAATTTTGTGCATATGGATCATTTAAACATTAAATATTTCTTGAATAAACCAATTATTAATGGAAGGATAATTTGTTTCATTTTTCTTTTGTAATTTGATATGACTATACTTGATAAACCTTGTTGTGAGAATGTGGTTTTAGATTTCCTTTCAAGAATCACAAGCGATAAAGTAAATGAGCCATTAGAATATTCTTCTCTGGATGAACATGTATTTGTAGTTTAGCGATGACACCATTGTTTGTAGATATTGTAAATTGGTTGGTGGCTCCCAAGTTGCCCCAACATTTTCATCTCAAGAAAAGAATGCTCTAATATGGAAAAGTGCACCATATAAGTGGATAAAGGGATATTTTTTCCATCTAGGACTAGATAAAGTTCTCTGAAAATGCATTAGAGAGGGCAGAGTATATTATATCTTAAAGGCTTTTCATGATGATTCATGTGGTAGACATTTTGTAGCCACTAGAGCAACTAAGAAAATACTTTATATTGGGTATTATTGGCCAACACTTCACAAGGATACAAAATAATATGTAAGACATTATGATTTTTATTAGAGAATGGGTCATTCCATCAAATAATAAGAGATGCTAATGCAACCACTAATTTCTCTAGAGCCATTTGAAAATTAGGGATTTGAAATTGTTGGGCCAACCAATTCACCTTCTAATCAATTTAAGTATATACTAGTATGTATTGCTTATCTTACTGAGCGGGTGGAAGTACAACCATTGAAATTTTTTCAATAAAAATGGTTTTTGAGTTACTTTATAACAATAGATTCATAAGATATGGAGTTCCCAAGGAAAATGTGTCAAATATAAGGGGACAATTTACATCAAAGTTGGTAGGAGATCTTATGAATTTGTACAAAATCAAGCACCATAAGACAACACTTACCATCATCAAGCCAATGGGTAGGTGGAAGTAATTAATAGTGAACAATAAAATATATTACAAAAACTATTCAATTATATCGTTAAGATTGGGAAAATAGATTTCCAAAACCAGTATGGGCTAATCAAACAACATGGAGAATATCAACAATATTTACGCCCTATGAGCTAGTATTTGGTAAAATTATACTACTATGTATTGAAATTGAAATTAAAACTCTAAGAATAGCAATGTAGTTGTGGGTGAGCCATTCAATAGTAAAAGGAGAAATAATAAGTTGGATGAGTTTAGGTAGTAAGCTTTGCAGCACATAGAAAAAAATTAGCAACAAAGAGTTCTATAGCATGATCGATATATAAAGAATAAATTATTTCATCCAGTTGATTGGGAATTACTATATAACTCAAGGTTCCAAGATGTCTAAGAGAATTAACCACAAAGTGGTTGGGACCCTATGAAGTTGAGAACTTGTATAGTAATGAAATTATGAAATTATGAACAATTGATGATGAAATTATGAATTCACTCGTTTAGAAATCTCAAAATTAATTAACGCGCTTGTTTGTGAAATTTCTTAAAATTTATTAAAAACTCAATTAGGTTTAGTTGCAGGAAATTTCGTTACTCGTGTATGATAAGAGTTCAATTTTTTCTTGACTATAAATTCCTTTATTGCGGGTACTTTTGTTAGAAATGTATGCCAAGAGTTTAATATTTTCTTTACTATAAATTCCTTTACTAAAGAAGAAATTAGTAACCATAACTCCATAAAATGTAATGAGCAGTTACTACCAAATTTATCTGCAGTAATTTCCAAAGAGATGTGGGTTATAGAAATTCTCTGCCGCAAAAGCGATTTCATGGCCTTTGACCACCATGTGTCAAGTAACTTCTATATAATTTATTATTTAAATTACTCATTTAATTCACTGTGTCTGATCATCATTATACACACACTACCCAAAACCTAATATGGCCACTATTTATGATTATATTCTTACCATAAGAGATTTCAAAATTTTTGAACTCTGTGTAATCAATATATAATACAGACTCATTTATTGAACCACTCATGCTAGACGAGTCCACTGCCATAAATCTTTTTCCACTTTTCATAACTAACTCGCTCCATAGATGTGTGATTGGGATTGGATGTAGTCAAATAACATAAACAACAAATTGTTTCCACCAACTAGAATTCCGTCCCAACAAAGAAATTGGATCAACGTGAAATCAAATTTATGAGTTAATGGCCACAAAGACCATCATTCCACCCATTATGAGGGAAATATGATATCCACTGCATACAAAATTAGTAGTCTTATCTTCTTGTCGATGAATTATTTGACAACGAGTGATAAACAACATTATTGAATTTTTTTAGTAGCAAATTCATTAGTAGTTGAACATCAAAATTGTAAAATTTTGTGAAGAGAGGGACAAAAACATGGGTGGCAATATGTTCATACAACCACCAATCACGACATAGATGATCGCAAACGATTGGGAAGTTGCAATAACTTTTAGGAGAGTGGGATGGTTGTAATTCTTCTAACACATTAATAACATCATCCTTCCATTGGTTGAACATTTTCTCTGCATTTTGACTTCCAGATTAATACAACACAAGTTGCATACCTTACATTTGCAATATCAGAAGAAATTTTTGCTAGAGTGACATGAATAGCTTTAGAAAGGAAACATTGGTTCAAGGAAAAAGTTAATGAGCTACTGCAAGAGGATCGCTCCGAAAGGAAGGAGAAACAATTGAAGGAACTAGATAAGGAGTAAAAATATTATTTCTACTAATAACATTGTGCCTCACTCTTTATGACTTCTCATTTTTTCTTACTATCACATTTATGAAGGAATAGGAAGATGATACTAGTATCAAAAAAGATAAATATGACTAGTTATCTCGTTATGGGTTATTCTAACTTTTGGTAAAAGCTACATTTACAGAATAGTACCCCCACAACAATTTGGAGTGAATTGTAGAAAAATTGGAATCTCCAATGTTTGAATTGGGATCATCAACCAAGCATTCTAGACAGTGACAAAAAGAGTCACTTAGTGACACACAAGAACCACTGAGTAGGAGAACTAAATCACAAGTGAAAGCCACAGACTACTAAATCTTTAGGAAACAAACCTAATGTTGGGTCATTTACCACATCAATTTAGCTCCACAGACTTGAGACAGGAGAAGAATTCATGGCTATTGAGAAATCCAACCGAACACCACAATAACATGTATGTTCAAAATTCCATTTCAATCTTATGGAAGAATTAGAGAAATTATGATGCAGGAGCATTTGGTCCTCAGGGTAGGACAGAGGAAGGCAGACAAGGTTTTCCAAGAGGACTAAGGACACAGTTTGATGGATCGGCAGCAACACTGCCTTAGTTGTTTTTTTCCTTTTCTTTTACTATTGTTAGAGTTAACTGTGTAGTGTAATTGTCGTTAAATTGCCAGAACAAGAAAAAAACAACAAAATGTAAAGATTTTATTTCTTTTTCTTTAAGAACAGTAACAAATTAGGTAACGTTCTGTTCTTGGAACAACAATATTATGATTAAAAGAATACAACTGTCGAAACTGAAGACATAACCAACGGCAGTTACAAAGAGAAAAACAAACTGCATTTGTACACAGAACTATAAAGGAGCGGAACGAACCATTGTACGGGGGTTCCGACTACATATGTAAAACAAGAACAGAGAAGCAGAGTAATAAAAATATTCAGAGTATCCATACATATTAACAGTGTGTTCCTACTGTATAATGTGCCAATAAAATGAAATGTATCCAAACTGTGCAATGTGCAGGTAAGTGAGTCAAAATTAGACTACCAAAAGCAGAGCGGGTCTCTGGTGTCACCCAAGACAGCAAAAGCATACTGAAGGAGAAACGAATTCAAGTACATTCGACCACATTACAGGTAAGTGAAATAATACACAGACTCATTCATTTAATAAACAAAGTCACTGTTGTATATCCGGAATATATATTTACATACGTGTGAATTATTGTATGGCGCCATAACAAACCCTGTATGAGTTCTGTTACAAATTACAAACCGCCGAGACAACGAAACAACTTAGGCTATGAACACGGCCTCACCCTACAGAGGGCGTAAATAAACTACACAACAGTCTCACTATATAAATACAACCAGAGACCAATCAAAAGGCAGACCCAAAAGCAGAACGGTAATAGACCGTGCACAAACTCGACACAGAGGGTCGAAGAAAACCCTATACAAGACTCACTAATAACCAAAAGGGAAAGACTACCCGAAATTGCGGATGGCCGAGGGTGTGGAGGAGGCCACCGTGTACAGGTCCACCTGCAAGCAACACAAGAGAGGAAACAAAGGTTAGAAATGGCGGCATTTACAGTAGAAGAAAACCACAGAGGAGAATAGGAACACAGAAGGAACCAAAAGCCGAGCTTACCTGCTCACGGCACCAGAACTTCCAAACGAACCAGAGGAACCACCTGCTCATGAAGGAGCCGCGACGTTAGCAGAGGAAAGAGGAGTATTTTAACAAGTATAGCACAAAAAAATTACTTACCATGTTTGTAGAGGAAACCCCAACTGAAGAGCGCGGGCACCAGGTCATCCTGAACGCAGAGGAGCCACCGGAAGCATACAGAGAGCGTCGAAGGTATCAGGAACTTGAATAGACAGACAAATGGGGACAACCATTCATCAACCACTAGCATTCACAGAGCAGAAAAAGGCAGAGGCCTTGGGAAAAAAAAACCAAAAGAAACGAATATAGCAACCTGAGCAAACGACGATAGCACAACGTTCCAGAACTTACCAAAAACCAGACAAAGACATCGGAAGAACGAATCACGGTCTGTGCAAAAACCATAGTGGCAGTTAAAGGGGCATCTGGGCACCAAACCAGTGGAGTAGAGTCTCCAGAATCTGGAGCATTGCATGCAGAAACAGTCATCGGAGTCCACCGGCTCGCAGAGCAAAACCAAGAGCGACTACTACCGAGAGAAAACACAAATGAACGGTCGCGAAGGGTTGTTAACCCCAAAACCCTTGAGTCAATACCAAGGCGGACAACTGTTGTAAGGAGGGCGGCTTGAGGTACTACCTCATTGAATTCCAATCTGCAACGTACTGATCGCCCATCAATTCATACGAAACCACAATCAAACCAAAAGTTAATACCTGTGCCACGGTAGCAAGACATCTCAGCAAGCGGAGTGTGGGACCACGTGGGCTGGCCCCATCAAGTGGTATCAGAGCCGTGTTTCTGAGGAAATAGAAGAGGATGGAAGCTCAAAGGCAGGGACGTGGACGAGGTGCATGCCAAGGAGTGGATGAAGGAATGAGGGAACAGATCAGAGTTCTCACAACTCGCTTGGAAGTAGTGGAAGCGGGTAGGCGAAGAGACCCGGAACTTGGGGATGACAGTGAGGAGGAAGTGGTGACTGCTACAGACGGGTCTGACGAAGAGGCTCCAGAATTGGGACTGCTGCGATCAGTTTTATTAGCCAGCAGCAAACCCAAAACAGAGATTTCGAATTACGATGGTAATCTGTCCGCAGATGTCCTGCTGGATTGGATAAACGAGATGGACAAGTATTTTGAGAATGAGGAAGTTGGCGAGGATAAAAGAGTTAAGTTCACTGCAACTAAATTGAAGGGACACGCCCTCTTGTGGTGGGACAGTGTCCAAGCGGACAGAAAACGGTTGAATAAAGTGCCGATACGAAAATGGTCAAGAATGGTGGCCAAATTGAAGGGTAGGTTTCTGCCAAAAGATTACCAGGTGGAATTATATCGGCGAGTGAAGAATTTACGGCAGAAGGGTATGACTATTAAAGAATACACAGAAGAGTTTTACCGAGTAAACTTACGTGCTCGTTATACGGATGATTCGCCAGAAAAAACAGCAAGGTATGTAAATGGCTTGAGGATGGAAATCTTGGATGAAATTAGTATTCTTTCTCCCCGAAATATGGAGGAAGCCTTTCAGAGTGCGGTGAAGGCTGAGGAGAAGATTAACCGAAAACAGAATAACAGGAGAGGGATAGGGAATGGCAGAGGACGGGGACAGTCCTATGGCAGAGGAAAGACTGCTGCGAACAGCGAAGAGGGCAGTAGTTCAAAAGCTTCAGGGACAGCAGAGAAAGGAGAAAGCAATAGAGGACGTCGGTCATATCAGCGAGGACGAGGAAATGGCCGCGGAAGAGGGACAAATGTCCAGTGCTACAGGTGCCATAAATGGGGGCACAGATCCTTTGAATGCCCAGAAGTTGAACAGACAGGACAGAGAGGAACACTCATGGCATAGCTTGAGCAAGCTGAAGCACAACCCCGGGAGGTAGAAGACATGGCGGAAATGGGGGAAGCCTTGATTTTGAATAAGGTGCTGCTAAAACCAACCAAGGAGGTGGCTGAACCAACACAGCGGAAAGCGCTGTTCCGGACAGTTTGTAAATCACACGGAAAGTGCTGCAAACTGATAATAGACAGCGGGAGTACAGACAATCTGGTTGCCACAGAAATGGTGGAAAAGATAGGACTAAAACGGCTTAAGCATCCAACACCTTTCAAGGTGTCGTGGCTGCAGAAAGGCCACCAGCTGTTGGTTGACGAGCAATGCGAGGTAGAGTTTCACATTGGCAAGTACCACGACACGGTGGTCTGTGATATTATGCCAATGGACGTGTGCCATATATTGCTTGGAAGACCATGGCAGTATGACAAGAAGGTGACACACGATGGAAAGACGAACTGTTACAAATTCACGAAGGACGGGGTCAAGCATACACTTGTACCCATCAAAGAGGAAGATATGGTAGAACCAAGCGGAACAAAGGCACTGCTGATTGGAGGGAAACAATTTGTAAAACAGATTGAGGGAAATGAAATTAATTTCGCAGTTATAAGGAGGGTGAAACTAGTATTACTGAGTGTGGAAAAATCAGAACTGCCTAAGGAAATACAGGAGCTATTGGAAGAATTTCAGAACATTTTGGTTGATGAGTTGCCTGATAAGTTGCCTCCCAAAAGGAGTATCAGCCATCATATCGACTTTATATCGGGAGCAAGCTTCCCAACAAGGCAGCATACAAGATGAGTCCAAAGGACAATGAGGAAGTGCGTAAACAAGTTCAGGAGTTGTTGGATAAGGGACTAATCAGAGAAAGCCTAAGCCCTTGCGCCGTACCAACAGTACTTGCACCCCAAGAAAGGTGGGGAATGGCGAATGTGTACAGATTCACGGGCTATAAACAAGATTACGATTCGTTATAGATTTCCCTTGCCCAGAATGGATGACATGATGGACTGTCTTAGTGGAGCTACTTATTTTACGAAAATTGATCTGAAGAGTGGGTACCATTAGATCAGAATTAGAGAAAGGGATGAATGGAAAACAACCTTTAAGACCAGCGAAGGGCTGTACAAATGGTTGGTCATGCCATTTGGGTTAAGTAATGCTCCTAGTACCTTTATGAGACTGATGAACGAGATGTTGAAAGAATTTATTGGCAAGTTTGTGATAGTTTATTTGGACGATATTTTGATTTTCAGCAGAACAAAAAGAGAGCATCTTCAGCATATTCGAAAAGTGTTCGAGAAGCTGCAGCAGAACAAACTGATGATAAATTTAAAGAAGTGTACGTTTTTACAGAAGGAGCTGATCTATCTGGGATTTGTAGTTGCAGAGAATGAGTTAAAGATGGACCCAGAAAAGATTGCAGTAATTGTAAGCTGGCCGTCACCAAAGAATTTGTTTAAGGTACGTAGTTTTCACGGTTTAGCAAGTTTTTATCGGAAGTTCATTAAAAATTTTAGTGAAATCTGCACACCAATGCTAGAAACCATCAAAAAGGCCAGCCAACCTTTTTGTTGGACCAAGGCAGCAGAAAACAGTTTCCAACTTTTGAAGCGGAAAATAACGGAGAGGCCAATCTTGAGATTGCCCGACTTCAGCAAACCTTTTCAGGTTCGCTGCGATGCAAGCGGGACAGCCATTGGCGCTGTGCTCGGTCAAGAGGACAGGCCAGATGCGTTTTTTAGTGAAAAACTAAATGAGAGTCGGCAGAAGTATTCGTCATATGACAAAGAGTTCTATGCGGTAGTCCAAGCTTTGAAACATTGGAGACACTACCTACTAGGCAATGAATTCGTCTTGTTCTCCGATAACTCAGCATTACAATATGTAACGCAACAGCACAAGTTGAATCACAAGCATGCCAAGTGGGTGGAGTATCTGCAGAGTTTCACTTTTGTGCTAAAACACATAAGTGGGCAAGCCAATAAAGTGGCAGATGCCTTAAGCAGGAGAGTTTTGCTCTTACAAGAAAGTAGCATACAGGTGATGGGATTTGAGCATCTGAAAGATTTGTACCAGATGGACGCGGACTTTAAGGAAGCCTTTGAAGCTTGCCAAAAGGAATACCAGCCCTTGGCTAGATTACAACCTACAGGAAGGGTTAATGTTTCGAGGTGGGCAGCTATGTATTCCAGACTGTTCGATGAGGGAAAACTTAATAAGAGAAAAACATAGTGGTGGATTGGCGGGACATTTTGGCACCGACAAGACTTTGGAACAGCTAGGACATTTTTACTATTGGCCTAAAATGAGCAGGGATGTGCAGCGATATGTAACCAGGTGTAAAATCTGCCAACTGGCGAAGGGACACAGCCAGAACACAGGATTGTACACCCCTTTACCTGTTCCAAGTAAACCGTGGGACTCGGTCAGTATTGATTGTGTCCTAGGATTACCTAGAACACAGCGGGGAAATGATTCAGTGATGGTTGTGGTAGACAGGTTCTCCAAAATGGCTCATTTCATTCCTTACCGGAAAGCTAGTGACGCCACACATGTGGCGCACCTGTTTTTCACAGAAGTTGTTAGATTGCATGGCTTACCAAAAACTATTGTTTCAGACAGGGATGTGAAGTTCACAGGACATTTTTGGCGTACCCTGTGGAAAAAGTTGGGCACACAACTAAACTTCAGTTCAGCATATCACCCACAGACGGATGGACAGACAGAAGTGGTGAACAGAAGTTTGGGAAACTTATTGCGAAGCTTGACGGGGGAAAATTCACGAACATGGGATCGAGCTCTTGCCCAGGCAGAATTCGCTTATAACGATTCACCCAACCGTAGCACCGGATTTAGCCCCTTTCAGGTTTTATACGGAATGCACCCTCGGGGAATTCATGAGCTGCGAGATTTGGGACAGCTGGAACGGAGAAGTGCGGATGGGGAAGATTTTGCCGAAGCAATGAGTGACCTGCACGAGAAATTTAAACAAAAACTGCAAGACAGCACGCAGAAATACAAACAGCACGCAGACACAAAGCGACGAGAAGTGCATTTTGATGTTGGAGACGAGGTCCTTGCGCACCTGTGTCGGGAACGTTTTCCTAAAGGCACATATAACAAGTTAAAGTACAAGAAAATCGGCCCATGTAAGGTTCTGCGAAAATTTTCAGCCAACGCTTATGAAATTCCGCTGCCACCTGACATAGGCATTTCGCCTATGTTCAACGTGGCAGACCTGTTTCCATATCATGCCCAGTCAGATGAAGATAGTACAGTACAGCCACAACAGGACACCCAGTTAGAGAGTAGTGCTTGGAAGAAACAGTTACCTTTAGCCCGGACCCATGAAATTGAGGGGATCCTCAGCACCTAGGTAGCCAAGAAGACACGCAGAAAAGAGTATCTGCATTATCTTGTCAAATGGCGAGACCGTCCAATGGAGGACATCTCGTGGCTCGATACAGCGCAGATTCAGAAGGCTGGTTACTCGGTGGAGGAGCTCATGGGACGGAGCCATGAGTTCTATTTTACCCCGGGAGCCTGATGCAGGAGCATTTGGTCCGCAGGGTAGGACAGAGGAAGGCAGACAAGGTTTTCCAAGAGGACTAAGGACACAGTTTGATTGATCAGCAGCAACACTGCCTTAGTTGTTTTTTTCCTTTTCTTTTACTATTGTTAGAGTTAACTGTGTAGTGTAATTGTCGTTAAATTGCCAGAACAAGAAAAAAACAACAAAATGTAAAGATTTTATTTCTTTTTTTTTAGGAACAGTAACAAATTAGGTAACGTTCTGTTCTTGGAACAACAATATTATGATTAAAAGAATACAACTGTTGAAACTGAAGACATAACCAACGGCAGTTACAAAGAGAAAAACAAACTGCATTTGTACATAGAACTATAAAGGAGCGGAACGAACCATTGTACGGGGGTTCTGACTACATATGTAAAACAAGAACAGAGAAGCAGAGTAATAAAAATATTCAGAGTATCCATACATATTAACAACGTGTTCCTACTGTATAATGTGCCAATAAAACGAAATGTATCCAAACTGTGCAATGTGCAGGTAAGTGAGTCAAAATTAAACTACCAAAAGTAGAGCGGGTCTCTGGTGTCACCCAAGACAGCAAAAGCATACTGAAGGAGAAACGAATTCAAGTACATTTGACCACATTACAGGTAAGTGAAATAATACACAGACTCATTCATTTAATAAACAAAGTCACTGCTGTATATCCAGAATATATATTTATATACGTGTGAATTATTGTATGGCGCCATAACAAACCCTGTATGAGTTCTGTTACAAACCGTCGAGACAACGAAACAAATCAGGCTATGAACACGGCCTCACCCTACAGAGGGCGTAAAAAAACTACACAACAGTCTCACTATATAAATACAACCAGAGACCAATCAAAAGGCAGACTCGAAAGCAGAACGGTAATAGACCGTGCACAAACTCGACACAGAGGGTCGAAGAAAACCCTATACAAGACTCACTAATAACCAAAAGGGAAAGACTACCCGAAA
>Ga0181465_100857_pt1 | contig 13024 bp, 14 predicted proteins | sample InSIn3gowninarea_FD_119076 | JGI IMG/M metagenome (GOLD analysis project Ga0181465, IMG submission 119076) | Clean room microbial communities from NASA Spacecraft Assembly Facility at Jet Propulsion Laboratory, Pasadena, California, USA -... ... | reverse complement strand
TTCATCAAACAGTGGAAAAAGTGGATTCTACCACCGAAAACGCCTTGTACGTCTCCTTTCTGGAGCACCTGGAGTTAGATGCAAACAGTAAGAATGCGCAGGAGGCGAAGAAGCTATTGAAACCGAAGTACTTGGATATTTATAAACAATTAAGAAGATAAATGAACGGTGCATAACACCTAACTTGATTCGTCAACCGGCCTATTCTCAGTTCAGGGCTCAACACAGGGCACGGTATGCGGGAGTTTGTGTTACGTTGGTGGTAAGTATAAAAACAGTTTGACAATCAAGACAAGTAGGAAAACACATTTTGCAAATGAATAAAAGTTCTACAAATGACCAAGAAAACAGAACCAACACTATAAGTCTGGCTCAGGCAGATATGTGTAAAGCTTACGCAAATGGCTCAGTTGGTATAATAGTTTCAGGACTTATTTGGCTTCTATCTGCAACTGTCGCTTATCAATTTTCTGCTCAGCAAGGTGTTTGGACACTTCTAATTGGTGGTATGTTTATTTTTCCACTGAGCGTATTGTTAAGTAAGACAATAGGACTGAATGGGACACACACAAAAGGAAATCCATTAGGGAATCTTGCTATGGAGGGAACTATATGTATGCTTATGTGTATACCACTTGCTTTAGGACTTTCCTGGCAACACGCTGAATGGTTTTTTCAAGGTATGCTTTTGATTATTGGGGGACGATATTTAACATTTGCATCTATTTATGGCACTAGGCTTTATTGGATATTAGGAGCCATTTTAGGCATTGCGGCATATTTACTTTTTATCCTTAAAGCGCAACATTTTATTTCAGCATTAACGGGTTCAATTATCGAAATTACTTTTGGACTTTTTATGCTTATTAGTTTTCGTAGGACAACCTAAATAATTAAGCTTTGACTTAAAAAATCATTAGCCAATACCTACTACCAACACTTGCCAAGCCGAACACCAGTGCGTTAACACGCAGGGCTGACGCATGGACAAATGGTGGCGCTTGGCCATGCTCCATTATGGTGCATTGAGGAAGATAGACAAAAGAATGCAGAAATATTTTAAATTGACTTTAGCAAGTGGCATTCTCTTTTTGATTGCTTACTTTTTTTTTGATGATCTGTTTGAGAAGCTTTGGATGTTTTCCTTACTACCTTTATTTCTGTTCGGGCTGGCATCCTTAATTTTTTTTATTTTGTCCATTGATAAAAACGACAATAAAGGTATTGTAACAGGTTTAATGATTATAGGAACTGTTGTAACTGTAGAAATTATTGATTCAGAGTTCTTTAAAAGTAAAAAGATATTAGAAGCGTATTTAAAAGACGACTTATCAGGAGTTAATTTGACACTTCGAGAGAATAATACTTTCGAAGTTATTTCTTCAACCATTTATAGTGAACAAACTTTTAAAGGGGAATATGTGATACTAGACAATAAAATATTTTTTCATGATAAGCTATATAATAACGGTTTCATACCAGACACTTTAACAATAATAGGGGATAAGATAATTTGTAGATTTGATAAAGATGGGAATCCAAGTATTGAATTTGCCACCTATTTCGACATTAAACGAAATGAAATAAAAAACGCACCATAACATCAAAGCTGCCAACAACCGTGCTGCCAATCCTAAAGCATAAGCACAAAGCAACAGTATGTGGAGGTTTATGTGCCATTACTAGCACTTCAACCAAAATAATGTAATAGCATAAATCACAACAATGAATTATCAATTTAGAAAAGCTAACACTTCTGAAATCCCTCAAATATGGGATATTTTACAACAAGCTATCATTCGCAGAAAAGAGGACAATAGTACTCAATGGCAAGACGGCTATCCAAATCCGAAAGTCATACAAAAAGACATTGAAAAAGGTGTTGGATTTGTTTTGACTGAAGGAGAAACAGTCATTGGTTATAGCGCTGTAATGGTTAATGACGAACCTGAATATGCAAAAATCGAGGGTAAGTGGCTAACAAAGGATGATTTTGTAGTGGTTCACCGGGTAGCTATTTCAGAAAAGTATTTGGGGCAAGGTTTAGCCAAAAAGATTTTTGGGTTTATAGAAGAATTTGCACTAAGCAATAATATTTACAGCATTAAAGCTGACACAAATTATGACAATATTGCCATGATGAAAATTTTTGAAAAAATGGGCTACACCTACTGTGGCGAGGTCTACATTAGAGGAAACTCAAGAAAAGCATATGAGAAAGTATTGGCTGAAGCTGACTAAACACGATAAGTCGAAATTAACAAAAGCTGCCACTAATCGAGGTACTGTCATAAAAAGCAAGTTATAAAATAGAATTTTTTTATAAATTTGTTCTACTGGAAAGATACCTTCAGGCGATTCGTTGCAGGGAAATTCATCTTGTGTAGCCCTGCTTGTCGGGGCTACTTCTTTTTAAAAGTGGAGGATGCAAAAAAAGCAAATTAGCATCCACATTCTAGAGTTACCTGAAAGGGGAAGTTAATGTAACTTACTTTCAGCTATCAAGAACATTGGGCCAGAGGGGATAATATATTGTTTCCCAAACTTTATTTCCCCCTCTAGCCCCTTACTTTTCATAAGGCTACTTATACAACGGCCTTATAAACGCTCATTCATTGAAAGAGATAAAAGACCTGCAACCAACACCGCAATGAAAACGCTAACCAGCCTGCCCTAAGCAAAGCCAAAGCGTAATAGGCATCGTGTGCGTCAATGCTTGAACCATTATGCGTTATTGAATTAGAAAGTAAAATTCTCTATCTTAAGCTATGATTTAACAATCATCTTATGATGCACATTGTTTGTGCTTTTAACCACTTAAAAACCTCATAAAAATGAAAAAGTACTACTTACTTATTGTCTGCTTGCTCAGCTTAATAAGTCAAGTAGCTTTTGCACAAAAAGGATATGCTATCAAAGCAGAAATTAAAGGCATCCAAAGCCCGGCTCCATATGCTTATTTATATATCTACCAAAACAGAACCTCCCATGTGGTTGACTCTTCAAAAGTAGTGAATGGTAAATTTAATTTTCAGGGAAAAGTAGATGAACCCAACTTATACTCTATTACTGTAAAGGATATAAAGGGTCGCATATCCTTCCTGTTAGACAATGCTGCTGTAAATATAGAAGGAGGGGTAAATGAAATATGGAAGTCAACCATTACAGGCTCGCCTTTAGCAGTAGAATATCAGAATTACAGTACACAGCATACCAATCCAGCAAGAGACGAACTAGTGGAAAACACCCGTATCAGTCAAGAGTATCAAGCCAAAGGGGATTCAGTCAATGCCCAAAAGTATTTAACGATGAATGCCCAGATCATGCAACAACAATACATTCATGCCCAAAAATATATTACTGATAATCCTGCTTCCTTCGTTAGTTTACTTCTGTTAAGCTCCTACTGGAAAGAGTATGGGATAGAGAGAGCTAATTCATACTTACAATCTCTGTCCAGTCAACTTCAAGGGCATTCCATCGCCCAAGGAATGCTAGCAACATGGAAAGAGAGAAAGGAAGTAGAAGGGAAAACAGCAATAGGTATATTGGGCATGAATTTTTCACAAGCAGACACCACAGATCAGCTGATCAGTTTAGCTTCTTTTAGAGGAAAATATGTGTTACTCGATTTCTGGGCCAGTTGGTGTGGCCCTTGTCGGCAGGAGAGTCCCCTCTTGGTGAAGGCATATGAGAAGTATAATCCTAAAGGCTTTGAGATCTTGAGTGTTTCTTTAGACGAGAGCAAAGAAAAGTGGAAATCAGCCATTGTTAAAGATAGGTTAGCCTGGACTCATGTATCAGATCTAAAAGGAGGACAAAATCAGGCGGCTGCTTTATATGGTGTAGAGTCTATACCTGCTAATTTTTTGATTGATCCACAAGGAAAAATCATTGCCAAAGGATTAAGGGGAGAGGCGTTAGAGAAAAAATTACAAGAAGTCTTCAAAACCCCCTAAGTTTAGTGAGAGATTAAAGAAACAATAAGCGCACAACATTAACCCCTACATCAACCGTGTTTCCAACTTTAACACCTAAGCACAAAGCAACAGTATGTAAGAGTTCATGGCTCATTGGCACCCATTAAGAATAACTAAAATGTTTACTCCTGAATACATAAAAACTTTCGAATCTATATCCCAAATAATATTGAATGGAAAAAATAAAGTAAGTCCATTTGGTGCACTTGATGGGTGGAAAGAATTGATAGATGATATTGAAGATGGTTATAATTGGGTAGCACCAGAACTACACAATGATTTAGATCTTTCACGGTCTTATATTCAAGAACTTATAGAATCAAAAGTATTAATGCAATTTCAAGAGCATGTTCTATTTACCAAATTGGTAAGTGAACTTGATGATAGATTTAAGGAATTATCTATTGAAAATCCTAAATGGCGCAACATAGGGTCTTGGTGGCATCAAAGATTATTAAAGAAAGGGACTAATGAATATTTAAAAATGGTTAGAAGATTTTACGTTGATATTGGTTTTGAGCCTGAAGAACTAAAATGAATAAAAACGAGTGCCAATAAAGCTATAGTGCTTTTATGCACTATAGCCAAGCCGTTATCCAAAATAAAAGAATTGAATTTACTTAGACTAGAAACATAACAATCACCTAAGAGAGATGCTAAAACACCTAGTAGACTTGCGCGACTTCTGTTATGTAATGCTAAAGAAGCGATGGGGTGAATCCTACTACGGGTTTCGACTCATGGTATTACTTTGTGGCTATTACATTGCATTATGGGTTCTAATTGCCATTCTCCAGTATAAGGCAGGGATTCCCGTTTCGTCCATAATGAAAGACAATTTTATCATTAAAGTTATCTGTGGATTTCTCGCCTATCTTTCGAATTACTTTCTAATGAAATATCTGCTTGGACGCATAGCCATATTTCCGATAGATAAAGATATGTTTGCTACAAAATACAAGTTGCTAATACGTAAGGCCATTCTCACCCTTGCTATTAGTTTTGCCCTGTGTGTACTTATCCCCTGGAGCCTGGATAGGCTGCTGCCATTCTTCTGATGAAATGTATGTTGTCTGGCAAACCTGCAGGGGGATAGATACGCAATTCTTCAGAGTTGCCTATTTCCTGTCTGTCTTTACACAAACAGGGTAACAGGCAAAAAGCAACAATCCTTTCTTTTCTTACACTCATTGCAGGCTAACAATAGTAATCAGCGGTTTACTTTTGAAAAAAAGTGCTTAATCTTATAGTAATATTATAAGTAAAAAAAGCTCACGTAGCTTTATAAGCACAGAATAATGGTTAGGATTAGACCGCTGCAAAAAGGAGAAGAATGGTTTTTAGAGCAAATGCTCTATGAGGCGATGTATATTTCTATTTATGACAGGCCACTTCCTGAATCTGTAGTAAATTTACCAGAACTTGCTCTATATATTGCCAACTTTGGCCGCAAAGGAGATTTATGCTATGTGAGTGAAGAAAATGGTGAGTTAATAGGGGCGATCTGGAGCAGGCTGTGGAGCAAGGAGCAAAAAGGCTATGGTTATGTTGATGAGCAGACACCGGAGGTAAGCCTGGCACTAAAGCCTGCTTTCCGTGGGAAAGGAATAGGAACAAAGTTCATAGAAGTGATCGGGCAAGTTTTGCAACAACAGGGATATGCACAAATCTCCTTGAGTGTAGATAGACGTAATAGGGCAATAGAATTGTATAGAAAGCAGGGATTTGAGATTACAGCAGCAACAGAGGGTGCCTTTACAATGGTCAAAGGGCTACAAAAAAATATATTTATTAATACCTACCACCTCGTTTAAGAAACCCGGCTGGAATTATCTGATTGCAAGAGTGAGGAAAATTGAGTGAAAAATAATATTCGTCTCCCTTCTGCCCCATAATGTCTTCATTTCTAGTATTGGATTCTATTTTAGTAAGTCAATTGAAATTGGCAGTTACAATAATTCCCCCTTTCGAGTAACTCATAAATCCAACAGATTTATCTCTCATCCGTCGGTCAGAAAACAGAGATAGTTATAGCTTCACACCTCATTGCACGATACGGAAAATACGCGTTGCATTCACATAGGCAATCTGGGCTCGTTCCTGATCGGAAAGGGGTGCGGATTCTATAAAAGCAACAGCCGGTGCTGTAGGCTGATAGGGATAATCAATCGCCCACATGATATGCTCTATGCCCAATTTATCGATACAAAACCTGAGGGCAAGCGGATCTTCCACGCCACTGGTGGTGATAGCAAAATTCCGCTTGAAATATTCACTGGGTTTTAGTTTATTGCCACGGCCAGCCCTGGCTCCCGGGGCACCCATAAAATCAAGCCGCCACATCCAGAAGGGCAGTGCTTCTCCCATATGACCAAGTACAATTTGTAACTTAGGAAACCTGTCGAGTACACCGCTGAGCATTAAGCGAAGGGCATGTGTACCTGCTTCAAGGCCATATCCCCAGATCGCTCCTTCGAGGCGGTAGTCTTGAAAAGGTGCGGCCATACCATCAGAAGGTGCCCGGGGGTGGATATATAGCGGAGCACCAAGCGCTTCGGCAGCTTCCAGAATGGGCCAGAACTTCTGCTCATCCAGGTAGCCGTTACCTGTATGGGAATTGACAAGAAATCCATTTAGTTTGAGTGTCTGAATGGCCCGTTCCATTTCCCTGGCTGCAGCTTGAGGAGCTTGAGGTGCAAAGCTTGCAAGGCCTGCAAAACGCTTAGGATGCTTGCGGATGGCCTCACTCAAGCGGTCATTGGAAAGTTTTGCCAGCGACACGGCTAAATCAGTTTCAAACATCTGTACACCCGGCATACCCAGTGAGAGCAGATGCATATCCACACCGTTAGCATCCATATCAGATAGACGTCCGGCATCCAGGTCAAGCAGTTTGGGTAGTAAGACGCGGGAAGAGGCATCCCGGTTTGAGACCAGAGGCAGGCCAGAAGCCTGAGATTGACTTTGCTGTGCAGGCATGGGGGGCGCATCATAAACAGTAGCAAGGAGCTTAAGATCCAGATTGGTCCCTCCTCTTCTTACCAGATCCCGTATGGCTGCAGCTACTTCAGGAATGCAGAAAGCTTCTTCCGTAGCAATTTTTCGAATACGCTTTCCTTGCGTTATAGAATCAGATAATTGATGATCAGCACCCGCTTTTAAGGATTTCCCTGGCCACATTGACATTGCGGCCATAATAGCCATGCTGCTGAGTGCGGACCTTCGGTTGAGGGAACTTTTCCCTTCTGATGAATCGGCATACATAAGATGTTTTGTTGTAGACATAGGAGTTTAGAATAGTTAGTATGAATAATGACTTATAGAAGACTGAAAAGGATTGATGTTACCAACGTGAAGCTGTTGAGCTATGATCTTTGGCTCTTTGGACAATCCTATCAGATTGAATTAGACCAAATGTAAGGCATGGCATCAGGGAAGTGTTAGCATAAATCGCCCACGGATTAGTAAATGATAACCATGGCCCGTTTTTGTAGAAAAAGGGAAGAAAATTGCTATTGAATGGGTAGAAAAGACCTTCTACCCACTGGTGTTTTCACCTAAGGAAGTACTAGCAAGAGAGCAAAGGTATTATTTTTGTAGGGTGGGGGAAGAATGGTGCAGCGTATATTCCGAAGGAGTTTGGCCGAAATAATCCTTAAAACATTTGGTGAAATAATTGGGACTGCTAAAGCCTACCCGGAAAGCAATCTCGCTTACATTGCCATGGCCTTGCCCTAGCAGGCTGGCAGCCCGCTTCAGCCGGAACGTACGGATTAGCTCACTGGCTGATTGTCCCAACAGGGCATTTAATTTCCTTTGAAGATGGGTCTGGCTAATGCCAATTTCCTGGCTGAAGCTAGGCAGATCAAAGTCCGCATTAGAAAGCTGTGTTTCTAAAATAGCAAAGACTTTCTGAATGAATTTTTCATCGGCAGAAGTGACTGTGATTTCCTTTGGCGCTACTACCAGCTTCCGGCCATACAATTCCCTTAGTTTTTTTCTTATGCCTCTACTAAGCAGCTTTATTAAAACTCCTCACTATGAAAGCGCTAAAGATTCTACAAAACCTGTTTAAAAAAGACGAAGATTACCAAGATGTTTCCCGGATAAATATCTACCTGCTACGGCTGCTGTTCACCCTGATGTTTGTATTCCTTAGTTATGATTCATGGTCTCATATTCTTACTCACAGCGGGACATGGCAAAACACAGATGCAGCCGCCTGGTGTATGTGGGGTTCCTGCTCACTAATCTCTATTATTGGTATTATCCGGCCTCTCAAAATGCTGCCTATTGTATTATTTGAGATTGTCTACAAAGTTGCCTGGCTGATGGTGGTGGCCTACCCTTTATGGGTGAAAGATGAGCTTGCTGGTTCATCTGCTGAAGAAATGGCTGGTGTGTTTATCTGGGTAGTTTTGCCCATACTTGCCATGCCCTGGCGATATTTTTTTGCCACTCATATCCTTGGACAAAGAAAACGTGAATCGGTATATACATAAGAAGAAAGAGAAAAAACATGATTTTCGAGAAGCATTTAGAGAGAATCGCTCCTTGTACTTTGATTCGAAAAGCCCTTAGTAGGAACAATAGGCTATTTAGCGTAATGGATATTCCATGCCCTGATGGATCGATCACATATACGCCTCTATTTCCATTTTCCTCATACCATTCCACTTGCCGCTGCAAGCGAGGATCTGCCCAATAGACAATATGGCTCTCAATTAATTAATCGTTGAATTACTTGCTTGAAATCACCCTCAGGCACTTTAAATGCATAGTGACCAATAGGATGTTGGTTAGCTTGGGCAATAAGTATAGTAATCTCATTTTTTAACTCTATACAAAGAAAAAATCCGGCAACAGGCCCTTCGGCAGGGATAGCATCAGGTAAATCAAGCAGGTAGGTCAAAAAATGAGCCGTTTTCTGCTTTTTTTTGGCTAGAAGGATGAGGTGATTAAGTTCTACACCTACTTGATTCTCAGTTTTTATCATGCTTCAATAGTAAAGTAAATTTTATTGGTGCTGACTGCTGAAGGGTATAAACCTTATGAATATATACTTGGACAATTTAGTAAATATGACTATAGATGAGAAAATTCGTTTGATTTAAAGACTTTCTATTTTCCATATGAAGATCTTTTTTAAATTTATCCCAAAGGGAAAGTTATTTTAATTACTCAGGGTATAAGTTCATCAAATGAACTTTTGCTTAGAAACAGTATCTACTATTTACCATCCATAAATTTTTCTCACCTTTGCCTTCATACCTGCTATATTGATACAAACTTGACAGATTTACTTGCTTACATCCAAACCATTACTGATTTTTCTCAACCTAGCTGGGAACTCTTAAGGCAGAGCCTCTCAATAGAAGTATATGCAAAAGGAGCGTATTTACTAGAAGCCGGACAAAGCTGCCATAGTATCTTTTTTATTAGCAAAGGCTATTGCAGACTTTACCAAGACAAAGAAGGGGTAGAAATCAATACAAACTTTTATTTTGAAACTGACTTTGCCACCAACATCCAAAGCCTGGTCACCAATGCAAAGTCTACTTATGCTATCCAAGCTTGTGAAGCTTTGAAGGTGATCAGATTTGACAAGCAGCAACTACTTGAATTATACAAACACGCACCTGAGATTGAATCTTTTGGTCGAAAGTTGTTAGAAATTCTGTTAGCCAAACAGCAAGCACATATTGATTTATTCAAGCTGCTCTCAGCAGGGGAACGCTATGAATACATACGAGTACATCAAGCAACTATGCTTGAGAGAGTATCCTTAACTCAGCTTTCCTCTTATTTAGGCATTAGGCGAGAAACCTTGAGCCGAATCCGTAGCAGAAAGTAAAAAGCTAACCAGATAGAAGAAGAGCTAGTTTGCAAACCTTTTTCAGTTCATTAAGTACAGCAAATTAAGCAGAAACATTTCTAGCAACAGTAATCATTGGCAACTATATCACAGGCAGCAGTCAAAGCCACCTACTTTTAGCCTTTAGTCACTACAAAGGTCAGCTAAGTTAATTCCCCCTTTGCTGAAACTATAGTCTTAGTGATCAATAAATTAGTAATCACTCTTTTAAAGGAACTCTAGACTTCAACTATTTGTCGCAATCACCCCTTGAATTGTCAGAATTGCCCTGCCCTAAACTGCTACAACTGTGCTATTTTTGGATTAGTAAAAGCAGCAATTGCTGTAAACTGATAAAAACCCAAAAAGACAGAGATTTTGAAAATAATTATTGCCAAGGCTTTCTTAGAAGATTTCATCAGGCGAATCGACAGACTAAATGCACCCCTTTGTGGCAACGGGATAGAGTAAATATGAAGCAGAAGTTGGCCTGAATCATCAAACAACAACTAATTATCAAATCAATTATTTCAATCACAGATCACTTTCACTATGAACAAGCAAGTGCTCTTTATACATGGGGGAGGTGGAAAAGAAGATTATGCAGCTGATGCTAAACTGGTTGCTTCTTTGCAAGAGGGCTTAGGAGAAGCCTTTGTGGTGCATTATCCATTCTTACCTAAGGAGTCAGGATCAGATTTCGGACGCAAAAATCAAATTGGCAAACACATTTCTTTGCTCAAAGGCGATATCATTTTGGTAGGACACTCTCTAGGAGTTTCCATGCTGTTGAAATACCTTTCAGAAAGTTGGGTTCTAGAAAAGATAGCCGGCGTTTTTCTTCTCTCTACCCCTTTTTGGAGTGGAGAAGAATGGAAACAAGGTTTTATACTGCAAGGGGGTTTTCCTGATCAGCTACCCAAACAAGTTCCCATTTTCCTCTACCATAGCAAGGGTGACGAGGAGGTACCCTTTGATCATCTTGAGCGGTATGCACAATATCTTCCCAAGGCAACCCTGCGTACAATAAGTAAGGGAGCTCATCAATTCAACTACAATCTATCATGGGTAGCCAAGGACATTCAATCCCTATGAAAATCACAGCGTATGCCATTAAAAACAAGGGTGGGAAGGCCCAGCCCCTTTCCTATGAAAGAAGGGTGGGTAAAAATGAGGTATTAGTCAGAATCACTCATTGTGGTATGGCCAAAGGAGATGTTCAGGGTATAGAGGATGAATGGGGCGACACAAAATTTCCATTGGTGCCAGGTCACGAAATGGTTGGCTTCATTGAAGAAACAGGCAGGCAAGTCACCGGTTTAGAAAAAGGAGATCGTGTGATGATAGTTTGCCCAGAACCTCCTGTATCTGTTACAAAAAGTTTAGTGTCATCTACTGGCAATAAGCCAGACCATTTGGGATTTTTTTCGTCAATTGATGTTAACTTTTGCATCATATTTCTTTGTTTAAATGATGGTGCAAAGTTATTTTGTCCCAAAGGCGTAATGCAAATTTATTCGGCTACTTGCAGTTGTAACATCGCTACATTCAGTTGTTTTTTTACCACATTTGGTTGTTTAGGCGTAGTTTGTCACTTCTGTTGGGTGCTAAGCTAGTTAGACTCAACCCGGGAGTCACCTCTTGAACTGGTCCTCCAAGTAGGGTTGAGTCCTGGCGCACCAATCTTCTCAGATCGTGTTTCCAGCACCCGCCACATCAAACTCAGCGTGCGTCTTTCAAGCACTGCGCTTTCCTAATAATTTCATCTCAAGTTTATTGCCTATCGAGTTGGAAAAACTTTCCTGGGACCGGTGCTAAATCACTAAAGATGTGATAGTTTGCATACAGCCCTTTGGTGCTCCATCCTTTCCAACCAAAGCCTGCTTTTCCTCTGGCTTTCATCAGATGCCTGCGGATCTTCTTGGTCAACCATCTTTTACACATATCCAAACGCATTGCTAGCATGCCCTATCTTAAAATAGTTCACCCAGCCTTGCAGAATTGGGTTAATTAAGTCTTTTACTCTGGAGAGGTGCTGAGACTCATATCGCTTAAATACATCTTTAATTTTGTCCATCACCTTCACCTTGGGCTGTAGGTAATCAGATGAAAATGGACAAATAGGTAGGAGAAAATATAGTAATAGAAATTGCCCCTTTCGGGTAACTGGAATAATAGCTTTATTACCAGTTATTTAGTTATTTATATTTCTTTATAAAAGGCTACTTATACTACTGCAAGTAATATATTTGTTGCAGAGGGAATCCATAGAAAATACTATTGGATTAAAACTTAAAACAATAGCAGTAACTCTTTTATTTCTTTATTTCTCTTATCTTGATATAGATTTTCTCTGTATGGTATCTGCCTTCACGTATGAAAACTTTGCTTACATGCCTCTTAATAGTGTTGCTGCCCCTTGCCGGAAAAAGCGGTTCCCAGCCCAATCCGATCCATTTTGAGTATTTATCTACCCAGCAGGGGCTTTCCAATAATTTTATCAGCTCCATTTGCCAGGATAAGGAAGGATTTATTTGGTTTGGTACGGCTGACGGTTTGAATAAATATGATGGTTATCAGTTTCAGACTTTTCAATTTGACCCAAGAGCAGGTAGCAGTACCTTGCAGCATACCATCGTTACAGACGTACATGAAGACCGGAAAGGCGAAATCTGGGTAACTACCATGGGTGGCGGCTTGCATGAGGTGGATAAACATACCGGAAAGGTAACCGCCTATAGTAGTCATCCAGAGCTTTCTTATTACTGGAATGTACATTTCAACCTTTTTGAAGATCACAAGGGTATTTTGTGGCTGGGTACACCCCTGGGGCTGCTACGCTTCGATCCGCAAACGAAATCTTTTAACCGCTACCCGATGGAACGGGTTAACCATGTCATTGGAGAAGACACACAAGGCCGCTTGCTAATCGAAGTAAAATCCAGGGGACAACTTTTCAGATTTGATCCAAAAAACGGCCAATTTACTCAGCTTACACTTATTTTACCCCCCTTACTTCCAAGCCCTAAAGTATGGCGCAGGGCACCCAGCGGACGCCAGTTTGCCTTGCCTTATCAGTCTGGTAAACCCATTAGTCCGTATGCTTTTCTGCTCGACAGCAAGGGCGAACTATGGATAGGGACAGAAGGAAATGGGCTACTGCGGGTTAAATTACAAGGAGATACCCTTA
>Ga0181465_100852_pt1 | contig 13058 bp, 13 predicted proteins | sample InSIn3gowninarea_FD_119076 | JGI IMG/M metagenome (GOLD analysis project Ga0181465, IMG submission 119076) | Clean room microbial communities from NASA Spacecraft Assembly Facility at Jet Propulsion Laboratory, Pasadena, California, USA -... ... | reverse complement strand
TAGCTCCGGGCAGCCCAAGGGATATCTGGTTGCAAACTTCACGATCCATGATCAGGATACTTTCAGAAAGTACATAGAAGCGGGAGGGCCATTAGTAGAGAAATTTAATGGGAGAGCGATTGTCTATGATGTGAATGCCAAAGTAGTCGAAGGAAGTGGGAAACAGATAATTGCGGTGATGGAGTTTGCAAGTTTTGCCGATCTGGAACGCTTCTACAATTCTGCTGAATATACGACTGCAAGAAAATTCAGGATCGCTTCCTCTAAAGGTTCTGTCGTTTTAGGAGAAGGTATGAGCGTAAATCCCGAAAAGAAATAAGTGTATATTTTTTATTAATGAAACTGATAGTATGATGGAAAATCAGCACGGACGACGAAATTTTCTGAAGATGGGAAGTCTGCTGAGCGCATCAGTTATGACTGCCCCTTTCATTTCCTGTAGCGGTACAGGAAATGAAAAAACATCGGAAAATAAAACAAATACTTCAAAGCATATCATTACCAAGACAAGGACACTTGGAAGGGGAGAAAGCGGAATGACGGTTTCCGCCATTGGCTTAGGCTGTATGGGCATGAATTACCATCGTGGTTTAATACCTGATCGGAAATTCATGGTTCAACTCTTGCAGAAAGCGGTGGAGGCAGGCGTAACTTTATTTGATACCGCAGAAGTGTATGGCCCCTATATCAACGAGCAACTGGTTGGGGAAGCATTGGTACCTTTGCGCAATGATGTCCAGATCGCTACTAAGTTTGGATTTAACATCGCAAATGGTAAGATCGCCGGATTGGACAGCCGCCCCGAACAGATCCGCAAAGTCGTAGAGGCATCACTGAAAAGCCTTAGAACCGACCGTATAGATCTGCTCTACCAGCACCGTGAAGACCCGGCAGTTCCAATAGAAGATGTTGCAGGTACGGTAAAGGAACTCATTGCGCAGGGAAAGGTAAAACATTTTGGTCTTTCCGAAGCCAGCCCCCAATCTATTAGAAAAGCACACGCCGTGCAGCCCGTGACGGCATTACAGAGCGAGTATTCGTTGCTGGACAGGGCTGCCAAAAAAGAGGTTTTTTCTACCATTAAAGAACTCGGTATTGGGTTTGTTCCCTACAGCCCATTGGGCAGGGGTTATCTTACAGGTATGCTGAATCAGGACACGAAATTCTATCCGGAAAACGATAACAGGCAGGTATTACCTCGCTACACACCTGAAGGAATGAAAGCAAACTGGCCTTTGATTACCGCACTGCATGAATTTGGGCATAAGAGAGGTTTGACCGAAGCACAGGTGGCACTTGCGTGGCTATTGGCTGATGAACCGTGGATTGTTCCTATTCCTGGTACTACAAAATTGGCGCACCTGAATGAAAATTTAGCAGCGGTTGATTTTCAGTTTACACTAGAAGAACTTCGAGAATTTAACAAGACAATTGATAAAATTAAGATTGTCGGTGAAAGATACACCAAAGAGCAGATGCAGAGAGGAAAAGTATCATAGAGCAAATGTTTCAATCAGTAAAAGAAACCAATAAGTCCGCAATTATTGTCGGTGCCTCACTTTCCGGGTTAATGACGGGCATAGCCCTTGACCGTGCTGGATGGAAGGTGACCATTTTAGAGAGGGTTAGCTCCAAACCCAGAAGTGGCGCATGTCTACAGGTTGACAGCGGAGACCTGGACCGTTCCAAAACGGCGAAGATGTTGAGAAACCTTGCATCAGGAGGGGTAAGGTCGGTTGAGGCATGGTCATCCGTGCAGTCCCGATTGCGTGCAGAAATTAAAGAAAAAACAAGGATTGAACTGCGTTATGACACCCGTATTGAAACCGTTGATCAAGACTCGTACGCTGCATGGGCTGTAACTGATAAAAAGGAAATCATCCGGGGAGACATACTGATTGGTGCAGATGGTCATCGCAGTATGGTCAGACGGTTTGTTGCACCGGACAAGCCAAATGCAATTTTTGCGGGATATATGATATGGGTCGCTATTGTGGAAGAAAAGGATATTCCCCAAAAACACCGCCCCGCTCTTCATGCTCCTTTGATTGATATGCCAAATGGCATCGGTGATTTTCTACTCGGTTCTATCATTGCGGGAACGGACGGGTCTCGTGCTTTGGGAGATCGTAGATTGGGATGGGCATGGTATGACAATACACGCAACGAGCTCTTGCGCCAAATGGGGTGCGTGAAAGGCAGTAGGGTGCACCATTCGCTCAATGCTCCCATTATCCCCGAAACAACCCTTGTTGAGTTATCCGCTCAGGCAGCAGACAGATGGCCGCAACCCTGGCTTGCCGCAACACTAGAGAGCATTAAAACACGCAATATCACGGGGATTCCCGTTTGTGAATATGTGCCTGATCAACTTGTGAACGGAAGGATAGCCATCGTTGGAGACGCTGCGCATGTGCTTACGCCATTAACTGCTTCAGGCTTCAATAATTCCTTACAGGATGCGGCTACGCTGGCGGACTGCGTGGCAAAAGGTGTTGAGGGAAATGGAGTGGCAGATGCACTTTTGGAATATGAATCGCTCCGCCTGAACTACGTCCGTCAGGCGGTACAATCCGGCCAGGCCTTCAGCCGATCTTTTGGTAGGAAGTAGCACAACAGCAGGCAATCAGAAAAAATATACTAAATAAGGTTTATAAAAATATACTAAAGTATGATGGAAAACAGGAAAGAAAAATTGGATGAAAGAGGGCAGCAGTTAGTAAAAATATCAGCTTTCACCTCCAAAAGCGATGTGAAAAATCTAAAAATCGTTTTAAATGAAGCACTGGATGCCGGACTAACGATCAATGAAATAAATGAAGTGCTTGCTCACTTGTACGCCTATGTCGGCTTCCCCCCCAGTATAAGAGGGATACACCTGTTCAAAGAAGTAGTCGAAGAAAGAAAGGCTAAAGGGTTAAAAGATGAAACCGGACGGGAATCGACACCCCTTTCTGATAAGTCCAGCCGTTATGAGCGAGGGGAAAAAGCCCAAATGATCGTAACGGCCATGAGCGCTGAACAGCTTACCACCTTGTTTGCCTTTAATCCATTGATCGATGTATTTCTGAAAGAACATCTTTTTGCAGACATCTTCGAGCGGGATATTTTAAGCTACGTGGACAGAGAAATTGTCACCGTATCCTCACTGGCAAGTTTGCACGATCCGTTTGTAGCTTCCCACATTGGGGGCGCACTGAATGTGGGTGTCACCGAGAATCAATTGCAGGCAGTATTTGACATCATTGAGGATAAAATTGGCAAACAGGAAGCAGATACCAGCAGAACGGTATTGGCCGAAGTGGTTGCTTCAAGAACATAAAAACGATCAGAAATGGCAAGGATATTTATTACCGGATCAGCCGATGGTCTTGGACAATTAGCAGCAAAATTACTGGTAGTCCAGGGAAATCAGGTTGTCCTCCATGCACGTAATGCCAAACGTGCAAAAGAAGCGCTTGAAAAAGTACCCGGAGCAGAAAATGTACTGATAGCAGATCTATCCAGTATGGAAGAAACTAAACGACTTGCTGCTGAGGCCAATGCGTTGGGTCGCTTTGATGCAATTATCCACAACGCAGGGGTTTATCAGGTTTCTAATCTGGAACTAAGTGTTGATGGTTTCCCGCTCTTACTTGCGGTCAATACCCTTGCGCCCTATATCCTCACCTGTTTGATGCAAAAACCTCAACGCCTTATCTATCTTAGCTCCGGGATGCACGTGCATGGTGATCCGATGCTCAAAGGATTGCAGGGAAGTAAGCCAAGGGCTACTTATTCTGATTCAAAGTTGCACAATCTGATTTTGTCAAAAGCGGTTGCCCGCAAATGGAGGGATGTATATTCAAATGCCGTTGACCCCGGTTGGGTTCCTACCAAAATGGGTGGTTCTGGTGCGCCGGATAGTCTGCAAAAAGGATATGAAACACAAGCATGGCTTGCTGTAGGAAGTGACAAAGGGGTTCAGGTCAGCGGTCATTATTTCCATCATCAACAGGACGACTATTATTTAAAACAGGCGGATGCGGTGGATGTACAAGAAGCCTTTTTAGCACTTTGCAAACAAGCTACGGGAATTTCTTTCCCTATGGAAGTGTAAAGAAACAAGGCTCTAAAGCTGCGTAAAAAAATCACGGTCTTGTCCTAATATAGATTGGCAAAAAACCTCCCTTTTCCAGCATTGCTTTATTGATTGATATTTTAAAGTCTTTTCTCTTAATAGAATGTACCCAATAGTTATACCCTTTATCAAGGTATTCCTTATTTAATATGTATTGAGTAGTAGTACAATATTATTTCGAGTAACTTAAGTGTGTCATAGATGAAGCAACTTATTACAATAAGAATGGCTAACTTTTTCAGTTGACATTAAAACTGTTTTGACCTAAAATAAGGTTACGAAAAATGGTAGTATAATTTTACAAAAAGGACTACTTCTAAAAGGGATGGTATTCTACCTAAATTCGGTAATATTTAATCGTAACAAAAATCAAAGTTATAACAAATCATTTGTTATCGTTTTCTATTCCCTTTAGTAAGGGAGCAATTCATACAAATTAAAAATCGTTTATAAAGAGAATTGAAGAATACTATTGAACAAATATTGATCAAGATAATATTATTTAATTCTCCCGCTCACCTCCAAAATTGAGCTTATAGCCTGCTCCAAAAAGTTTCGATAATTTCTTCGTTCGGTCAGGAATCAGGGCTTGCCCCGGGGTTCATACAATTGATTATGAATGATTGTTTATATATTTAGCCAGGCTAAAGCATATAGCAAGATCAGCATAAAAACCTTTCATTTAATAGAAACAGATTTGTGATAAAAAAGTGGGATCTCTATACAGTTACATGTTCTGTTGAATACAAAATTTTTACCGGCTATCGCGTGTTTCAGGTCTTTTGCAGCTGATAAAGTGATAAACTGTATAGTAATGGTATCATTGAGTTTTTTCTCCTGTACAGGTGATTTTTCAAGTAAATAAGAAATTTGTTCAATATTCTGATTATGTTTTTCTGTAATACAGTTAAACAACCAGGCTGAAAACAATAGAAATGAGATAACCACAACTGATACGCCATACTTACCAAATGCAAACCAGAAGGCATTTTTGGAATCACTGAACTGAAATTGCTTCATTTCTAATTTACTGATTTTGGCAGCTGTATTTTTTTCAAAATTGGTGATGATCTGCTGTATATTTTCTCTGGCTGTTAGGCTTGTTTCTTCCGTAACCTGAGCAGACCTGTATGCTAAATAGAATACCGGAAGCAATTCATTGTCTACATCAATTTGCAGGCCGTACTGCTCTAGCATGATGGCACAGAAATCCCTTTTAGCCTGTTCTGATAACATGCTTTTCTCGAAGTTAAAGGGCTAAGTTTTTAATGGCATTCTGGAAGTACATCCTGGAGAAAATACTGGCACTCGCTATTCCTTCACCAGACCTCAAAACTTCCCTAATACGGTTCTGTGTACTTTCGTTTTTGTCTTTACTGATGTTGAAAGGGATTACCTCCAGGCTATGTTTAATTCTATACTTATCTAGGTTTTGGTTCTGGTCACCGGTGAAATCGTAAAATTCATTTTTCAATACCTTTATTAGAAACTGCCCGTTAGCTGATTTTACCAGTAAATCCAGATAAGTCATTGTCTGCGTGAATATATTGGCACCTCCCACTACACTGTACAGCTGGAGGTTAATACCTAATTCTTCCAAGACAAAGGGTAAAAATTCATGTACATCTGAAAGGTAGAACGGTAGCTGTTCTGAGATGGAGGCTCCAAGGTCACAGATGATCAGTTCTGCTTTTGCTCCGCTGATCTGCTCCAGGAAGGCGTTAAATAAACCTCGGTCAATGACATTATTGGAATCAAGAAAAGTAATCTGCAATGGCTTTCGGTAAGCAAGTTGCAAGGAAGTAGTTTTAGTAGCATCATCCATATCTAAAATGATGGCTTCCTTGTATTTCTCAGCTAAGAGAAAGGAGAGAATGGATTTTCCGGCACCGCCTTTTGATTGGGTAATGAAGATGAGTTTTTTCATAAAAGATAAATTAGCTGGAGGAATAGTATTTTTGGTAAAAGTAGTTTAAATTCGACTACTTTTGCAAGGAATATTTCATTAAAATAAGAAAGAGCTACAAGTATGACGATTGTTAAACAGCAGATAAGCCAGTAAAGCCTATATGTCTTTCAGCACTTGTTCAAATGGATTGCTTTTAGGATACTCATCGGCGTTCCTGAATTCAAACTCTTCGGATGAATGAGCAGCCATTGAATCTTCTTTTCCCTGTGGAGGGGTTACAGATTTATTGATAGGAGAGGAGTTTGTTGGAGCCATTGTTGTTTTTGGCTCCTTATCTTTCTTAGCAATTCGGTGAAAGATCAGGAACACCATATTCTCTGAAATAGGAATTCCTAATTCCTGTGAAAGTTTGGTAGCAATGAATTTAGCAGTAAATCCATGAGAAAAGTATGCGTCTTTGTAGAAGGTATATAGCAGCAAATTGCGTTTTCTCTGATTGGTCTCGAACGCATGAATAATATCTTTTTTAGTTATAACACTCATAGCAGGTTGTGAAAAGGTTATGACAAAATAGTGAAAAGAAAATGACAAATGCAGCTACTTAGGCTAAAAAGTGAAAGTATAGTGAAAGGGTTATGAAAAGCTAGTGAAAGGTTGATTCTTCGGATACATATCACCCTAAAGCAGGAACGATTACTTACAATAATAAACATATAGAAGAGATTGTTAGGTGTGAGTTGGGGAAGCAAGCTATGTTTTGCTATCAGCAAAACGTAAAATACCGCACGTATGCGGGTTCTATTCGCCCAGGCTCATAGAGGCGAAAAGTAAAAGTGATTTCAAAATTAATCGGAAACTTATGAAAGCAGAAGGTCAACTTGAATCAAAGCCAATGGCTAAACCCAAAGGTGGCCGGCCTCCCAAGAAAGATTCACAAGTACGCAATAATAAATACACAATCTTCTTATCCCAACAGGAAGATAAAAAGCTCCAGCAGATGCAGGAAAAAACTGGCAAAAGCCCGGCAGACTTATTCCGGCATGGATTGTTTGGTAAAGGCTTACGTATTCCTAAAGCACGTATAGCGCCTCCTCAGCTGATGGAACTTCTAACGGATTTCAAGAAAAAATCAGGATTAATCCAACTGCTGGCGCACAGGGACAAGGATTTTTCTGAGGTAGAAAAAGACATACTCATAGGAAGCCATCATTCTTTAAGAATGGCTATTGAACGGTTGGAGCGGAGTGTTTTTGTAAGTTTAGAAAAAGCAGACCGGCTAGAAGAGTTACAACAAGTATTACATCTGATAGAGCAAATGAGAGATGAATTTAAACAAAGTAACAAAATGCCTGTACAGTATTTGAAGCAACTAAATGAGCTTCTGGGTAAGATAAAACAACTCATTCTGTTACACTACCAATACCTGACACTCGCATGATCGGTAAGTTATCCATGGGAGCCGGTGCTGCGGGAGCTATCAGCTACTGTTACTATGATAAAAATGCTACTGACGGAAATGGAGAAAAGGTTGTACGTGGTGAATTGCTCTATAGTGATGAGTTATTTGTTACTAAGCTGCCAAATACACATCTGCATGTTCAGCATCTTGCTGCACAGTTTCAACAGGTAGCTCAATTGAATACGAAAACTGAAAAGTTTATCTGGCACCAGACCTTTAACTTTCCGCCTGGAGAGAATGTGAGTAATGAGACCATGGTGAAAATCGCCCGTGATTTTGCCAGGGAATTTGGTTTTGAACAGAACCAGTATCTGGTATTCCGCCACCGGGATAAACCGCATGAACATTTTCATATAATTGCCAACCGCATCAATGCGGATGGGCAAAATACAGCTACAGACAAGAAGAACTATGAGCGGATACAGCTTTTTTGCAGGGAGATAGAAAAGAAATATGGGCTGAGTGTCACAGAAAACAAACAAAAATCCTATGTTCCAAGCAACAGTGTTGGGGCAGACAAATTAAGAAAATTGATAGACACGCATTTGCCCACTTGCTCGACACTCAATGACTTAAGTATAGCTTTAAAAAAGCAAGGTGTTATTGTCTATTTAGGCAGAGGTATCAGCTTCACCGACCGGAATAGCGGTGTAACATTCAAAGGCTCAGCTCTGGGTCGTAGCTATAGCCGCAGTCGGATTGAAAGCCGCTTAGGAAGTAGTATAGCACCCCTATTGCCAAACAGTAAGCAAATTGCCAATGACAATCAATCAGGTGGTAAAAATATTAATCCGGTAATAGATAGTAAATTTCTTTCTCAAAAGGAGGATCTGTCTGCCTCCAAAATGATTTCCGAGTACAATAATGCTACTGAAACCAGAAAAGATTTAGCGAAAATAAATGAGTCTTTACGGTCTGTGAAAAACAGAAAAGTTAAAAGAAGAATTAGGTAAAATAAAGGGGCTTACAGTTTCATGGTAGCACAACTGATAAATTTGTTCGTTAATCCCTATTGCGCCAATACCTTGTTAGCTGTAGACATTCTATGTATGTTTAGCTTTTTGCTTATTACGTATTGTTAGCATAATATTAAAAAATGCAATCAGTAAAAAGAAAATTGGAATGTAGGGCGGTTTGATTTTAAGTGGCAAAACATCTGCGGGCACGTTTGGATGTAGATGAACATAGACTCCTGTCAGCATCATTATGATGATTGTGAAAAAAGCAATGTTTGTTAGCAGAATAAAAATTCCGGATTGAATTTTCTGTCTGTATAGTAAGCACAAGATGAGCGTAGAGCCGACAGCTATTTCCCCCAATATGCCCATAACGTAAGATAGTTTTCCTAATTCACTATTAGCGACTTGCACACTGTACCACCCTTTAAATGGTTCTACGAATTTAAGAACGCCAAACATAAACATGGATGTGGCTAAAAACCAAGAAGTAATTTTTTGATACATCGTTTTTGAATCTGTTTTTTGCAAAGTTGGCGTTACCAGAAAACAAACGTATGGTTAAAAAGTCCAGGAAATGAAAAATTTGGTTCAAGTCATTTCGTCAATACCTTACTTTTTCGGTATTCGGAGGGAGCTACATGATATTTTTGTTTAAACAGTTTTGTGAAATGTGAAGTGTCGTTAAATCCAACTTCATAGCAAATCTCACTGATAGAGAAATCAGTTGAGATTAATAGATCATGTGCTTTTAAAAGTTTCTGCTCTTTCATGTAATTGGCAGGAGTGTCTTTGAAATACATTTCAAATTCTCGCTTAAATGCTGATAAACTTCGACCCGAAAGTGTGGCTAACTCACTTACAGTAGGGTTTGAAAAAAGATGTGCTTGTATAATTTCTTTTAGGCTTGCTTGCCGGGGAGTAAAAAGATGAGAAAATAAACTGAGAATATTTTCTGCATTGTTGGTCTGAAGTAATAATAATATTAACTCTTTTATTTTCAGTTTTAGCAAATCATCATTGACTAAAGTTGGATTTTGAAAGTAGAAATCGAGGCTTTCAATGAAATGAATGATGATGCCCTGTCGTTCCATTTTTTGCGCAAAATGCTTTTTAGTATCAGACTTAATAAAGCCCGGTATTTCGTCTTTATATAACTTTTTTAGAATGTTGGAGTGTAGATGAATTGCATAAATTTCACAATATTGGCTTTTTGAATGTTGGATTAAGTCTGCAAAATAATTGCCGCATTTCAGTAATACGCTTTCTGAACTATAGATATTTATGTTCTCGGTGGGTGATTTTAGTGTACTTTCGCCTTCTTTCACATACAGAAAGCAGGCTTCATTTTGAAAGATTGCCTCATACTTAAATGGCGTCTTGATGAGTAATTTTTCAATTACACATTGTTCACTTAAGTTAAAATGTCTTCGGTCAATGATCATTTACTCTTTATCGAGGTCGGGTGTTCTGTTATGGGCTTACAGCTGATGGTGGGAAAATATTCTCGCAATTGTTGTTTATTGGTATGGCCTTGCGCATTGGTTGCACAATTGTCGTGTTGTACGCTGTTAGTCTATTCTTGCCAATATTTAGTTCTAAGCCTTTGAAGAAATTTTACGCTGGTCTTGGAGAAAGCAGGATACTTGCTGCCAGTTTTTTTAACTGCTGCATTGTAGGTCAATAGGAAGGATACCGGATCTTCTACTGTATGGATATGAGTTTGCAGCAAACCTGCTTTTTGTATTACACTTCCCATAAAGCGCCCGGGAACATGTCCTCCATTTTTACCAAACGCATTTGTCAGTGCTGTAAAGTCATTGTATTGAAGCAGAATCTGCTCTGAACGATTAGCCAGTGTTAAAACGCTGTCCATTTTTTTAATTAAGGAAACGGAAATTACCTCCTCATCGGCTGTAAGTTGCCTCAGTTCAGTATATAAAGGGGAGTTTTTTTGAAGTAATAACGGTTTATCAATCAAATCAGCTATACCTTCTTCGGATACATTCTGCAGAAAATATAACAGCTTAAAGCTGGGTGCATTGTAATCTATATCTGTCTTAAGCCTCTGTTGAAATGCAATGGAAACAATTGAGTGAAATGCCTCATGTGCTGCTAATAAGCCCAATTTATACCTGTCGATTTTGTAGGAGTGCAACAAATCACTGATTACAATGCCGCCAAAACCTGTGGCTTCACCACTGCCATAATTAAGGTAAAACAATGTGGGGAACAATTCCTCGATTTGCAGCCGCATAGGTAAAAAAGGGTACAGCAGTGTTTTGACACTATCAACCACATTCAAATTATGCAGTAGACTTATATAGCTTTCTAATTGTTTTTGGTTGTCTTTATAGGCTTGATGATAGCTTACCTTACCAGAATAGGAACTTGTCGCCTCAAGTGATGCAGCAGCATACACACGCTGCATGTCGGATTTCAAAACTATAGTGTCAAGGGCATTTCCTGCAATCATCATCTGGTAAGGTGATGTTTGAAACAAGAGTTGCCAGGAAACATTGTTCTCCTCGTCTCCTTTTTCAAGAGCGGATGCAATTTTAAAATAGGCTTCAGCACCTGAGGTGTTAACCTTTTTATTATGCATGGATTGGCTAAAAGAAAAGCCAAACTGTACCAAAAATGCAATAATAAGTAGAAGTGGTTTTACTTGCATTTAATTTTAATAATAGTGTACAATGGTGTGTGTACACCCGAAATGCCTAAAAATAGGTACGGGTATACGCTAATATAGTTAAATACCCGAAACAAATCTGCTTTAATCAGCTAGCGATTTTTTAGAGTGGATGATAGGTTAGGTTTAGAAACAAAGAACAAATATCCGAAACAGTAGCATAGCTTGTTTAATCTGATTCACCAATCGAATATATACCCTGTCTGATTTAATTGATGAAAATCCAAGTAATGGGGGAAGAAATCAAGCGAGAGTCAACTAGCTTTCAAAACATCATCCCACCTGGTTGTATAGCAAGGCGAAAGGTATTTACGCTGCATGGGCCAGTTTACTTGTTTTGTGGCATGGGTTTGTACAGCAAATTTCACCGGTGAATTAAATATACCTTTTCCAGTTCCTATCTTTTTATTTATCTCATCTACCGTTTTCATTAATAGCAATTGTTTTGCACGGTCCACCTGATCAAAAAGATCTTGCTGCACTGCATTACTAGGCACAATACCTGTGACAATCACTCCGGCTTTTTTATAGGCATACCCGGGTCTGTAAATCGCTTTTAAAGCTTTGAGCACATAGTGGATGATTTCTGGAGTACTATCACTGGCTACTGGCAAGCGTAAGGTGCGGCTGTTGGAGTATTGCGGAAGGGTGGTATTAAATGAGTTAGTATGTATAAATACCGTTACTACACTTGCTGCACTTCCTTCTTTACGTAGCTTCTCACAGCATTTAAACGCAAAATTAGCTGCCACTTCTTCCATCTCTGTATAAGCAGACACATACTGGCCAAAAGACCGGGAGGTACAAATGGCTTTCTTTGTTTGTTGCACTTTTTCTAAAGGCAGGCAGGATATACCTCTGAGTTCATAGGCTAAACGCAAACCCATAATGGTCATGTGCTTTTGTATCCAGCCATCTGGCAGGTTCTTAAATTGCAAGGCTGTCTGAATGTTATTTGCTTTCAGCAATTTGTTGTACTGTCTTCCGATTCCCCACAAATCGTCTACCGGCAAATTCTCCAGTAAGCTGTCGATATCCTGGCTATTTCTGATCAGGTGGATTCCCTCCGCTTTCTTTGCCACTTTATTGGCGGCTTTAGCCAGTGTCTTGGTTGGAGCCAGGCCAATGGAAACCGGAATGCCTGTCCATTTCTTGACACGGTCCCGGATCAGGTGTGCATGGGGTAGTAGTTCGTCTGGTTGCCAGCCCGGAAAGTTTAAAAAACATTCATCGATGCTATATACTTCTGTCTCTGGTACCAGTCCTGAAAGTACGTTCATCACCCGGCCAGACATATTTCCATACAGTTCATAATTAGATGAAAATACCTTTACTTTGTGTTCATCAATCATTTTCTTTGCCTGAAAGTAAGGTTGCCCCATTTGGATAAATCCTTTTACTTCATTTGAACGCGCTATAATAGATCCATCATTATTTGACAAAACTACGACAGGTTTTCCTTCCAAAGCAGGGTTAAACACCCGTTGGCAGCTCACATAAAAATTGTTTGCGTCACACAATCCGAACATAGCCTTATCTGTTGCGTTTGGACTTATGACACCAGGCAATGACTACGCCAAAGATCTGGAAATTTACCCCATCTTTTATCTCATATGTTGGATAACCTTTGTTTTCAGGGCACAGAAAAGCTTTGCCTTTCTCATAGCGCAGCCGTTTTACAAAACACTCACCGTTAACAAATGCTACTACAATATCGCCATCTATGGCTTCTAGCGATTTATCTACTACTAGCATAGTTCCGTCAAAAATACCTGCTCCGGTCATCGAATCCCCTTCTGCTTTGACAAAATAGGTGGTAGCTTCATTGTCTACCACATACTCATGCAGGTTCAACGGATTTTGCTCGTAATCATTTGCTGGGCTAGGGAATCCGGCTGATACTTTACAAGAGAACAGGGGAA
>Ga0181465_100850_pt1 | contig 13069 bp, 13 predicted proteins | sample InSIn3gowninarea_FD_119076 | JGI IMG/M metagenome (GOLD analysis project Ga0181465, IMG submission 119076) | Clean room microbial communities from NASA Spacecraft Assembly Facility at Jet Propulsion Laboratory, Pasadena, California, USA -... ... | reverse complement strand
GCCCTTGAGTCATATAACAAGATTTTGCAATTAATGAAAGAACATCACACCTGGTTTGATAAATCTATACCTCTCATCGCCAGTGAAAACATACCTAGCACTGCAGTAAGAGAAGCAATAATTTCTGATTTCGGCAACAGATATGCCGAAGGCTGGCCCGGAGAGAGGGTGTATGCTGGATGCAAATACATAGATCAAGTGGAGATAATTTGTAACGATTTGGCGAAGGTCGTATTTGGAGCAGAATTTGCAGATTGTAGAGCAACTTCGGGTGTAGTTGCCAACCTTGCTATTTATGCTGCATTTTCCAAACCTGGTGATTATATGCTAGCATCATCCATTCCCTCAGGTGGTCATATTTCCCATGGTAAGAAAGAGCATTCGGGTACAGCTGGGCTTGTACATGGATTAAGTATTGAACATTACCCCTTTTCAAGAGAAGAAATGACTATAGATGTGGATGCTACGAAAAAGAAAATTGAAGAAATGTGTAAGGATAACAGAGCTCCAAGTATAGGAATGTTTGGTGGTAGTCTATTTCTATTTCCACATCCTGTAAAGGAATTGGCAGATTTTATGCATGATCATAATATGTATATAAACTACGATGGTGCACATGTTGCGGGATTGATTGCTGGAGGTCAGTTCCAAGATCCTCTAAGAGAGGGAGCAGATTCAATCACTATGAGCTCACACAAAACGTTGTGGGGTCCCCAGGGAGGAATTATAGTATCACTACAAAAATATGCTGAATCTATCAAGAAGGCAGTATTTCCTGGCATCACAAGTAGTCATCATCTGCATCACGTTGCTGGCAAAGCTATTGCCCTAGCTGAATCATTAGAATTTGGAAAAGATTATGCAATACAAGTGATCAAAAATGCCAAAGCTATTGCAAGGGATTTAGCTAATTTAGGGTTCGATGTTCTGGGAGAAAAAAAAGGTTATACAGCATCGCATCAACTTGCGGTAGATGTTTCAAAATTTGGTGACGGCGGTACAATAGAAAGAGATTTAGAAAAAGCTAACATAATCTTAAATAGGCAATTACTGCCCGGAGACATCAAAGCTGGCAGGCACTATATGCATCCTAGTGGAATAAGGATCGGGGTTCCAGAAATAACAAGATTAGGAATGAAAGAACGCGAAATGAAAGAAATTGCGAATTTTATTAAACGTGTGGTAATAGATAAACAAGACCCCAATTCTATAGCAAATGATGTGACAGAGTTCAGAAAACAATTCCAAAAAATACATTATGCATTTGATAATGCTGTTGACGCGTATGAATACATAGATGTCATTCACCATCGAAAAACAGCTAGTCAGTGAATAGAATTTCAAATTGATGATGAATTTAACATGAATCTCTCCTAAAGCACCATGAATGAACATTTAGTCAGTTCACATATAACATACGCGAAAGTCCAAATTCCCTATATTTTTAGCCGATTGTCCAATGAACTACGAACTTTACAATATTAGCATTGTCACTATATTCATAGTCTCATGGTTTGAATTAATCTCACTGATCAGTTAAGTAAAATTCTCTAAAATAAATGAAAAGATTAATCCGCTATCAATTTTAAAGCATTAATTGATTTCTAAGATTGTAAATCAGTATAAGATATAATTGCGACAGCTGCTCCTGATCCTACACCTTCCATAACCCATCAGTATCATCATAATCGTAAGATTTTGATTATTTTTCTAAAACCTGTTCGTTCCTAATCGTGGAAATTCATAAATTTGATAAAGATTACATTCTCTAAATTTATTTATTAATATGTTGACGGAATGTTAATCTGAAGTATATTCAACGCATCGATAATATATCAAGCCATTTATTGTAATGTCCTCTATTTTGGCCATTGTGAGTTTTTTGTCGATACGATCAGATTTTTTTGATATTAATCCCGCCGTAATATTACTAAATAACTCTGTCAAGCCGAGTTTAACCATTGCATGACTGACTTCATCTTCTTTTATACCAATCGTGTCAGCAATTTCCTTTGCTGAAAACCCTTTTCCTTTGTTATGACACAAAAATTGAATTATTACTGTATTAATATTTTTGTGCGCATCAAACTCAGCTGCATCTATCGGTGCCATAATATATGATAAGTGTGCTCATATAACAAACATACTGTTATACAATTATGTAATGTGTAATGTAGAACTAGGTTTATCAGCTGGACTTTTTTCGAAGATTTTATAGGAGATATTAAAAGATCTGACACAATATATATTTCATAAATTGAAATATCGTAAAATATCAAAACTGTTTATTATAATCACTTTTCGTCTATGTACTCTTCAATTTTATGTAGTTGAATGTGATGATCATCTGAAACTTTAAGTTCTTATAGATAGAGCGAATTTACTTGATGTAACTTCAAATTCCTTACATTTTTGTATGTATCTACGATCAATTGTGCGGATGCGTCTGTAACTATGTTTTGCTCGCGTAGCAATACCATAGTTCGAAAGCCAATGGCACATTGAACCGGAGTAAGACCAGCAGAATTCAATACTTTTGATAACTCCCGGAGTACATCCACTTCGGGTTTTCCAAAAGCAATACTCTAATCGTTAATAATGTTGCTAACTGCTCCTGCACTAATGTTGTTGTCCTGTGCTATAATGTCTCTGCGAAGGCCTAGAAGCCATTGACTTATTAGTTTCGATTTTATTGTTTCAGGAATAGCTGCTGGCATACTTAATGTCTATTACATAAGAAAATATATTAAGAATATATAAAATGTCTTTTATTTAGATGTGTCAAATAAACAGTCAAATGAGTCAAATACGCTGTCAAATAGTCTTGTCAAATTGCGTCAAATGGCATTAAAACATTGAATACATATTTCTTCAACCATGTGATCTAGATTAAATGCAGGCTCAGCCTACCTTGAAGACGACAGGCTGGGCGAGTCGAAGATCCAAATATCCGGGGTAATAGAAACTTACTGAATATCTGTTTGATGCGCAAAGATTAAACCAGCCAGATATCATTGCGCCATAGAATATACTAAATTAGAGACGGATCACTCACATCAAAGAATCGTTAGCATATATTGAACATTATTGTAAATACAGATATGAATAAAGAAAATATATATTCTGCAATTGAGAAAAAAATAAATGAAGAATATTTTACTGGGCGAGTTACTTTACGAGAGATCTTTAGCGAGCAAGTACATAATGAACAAGAAATGTATCATGTAACATTTCATAACGGAGCAAGAACCACATTACATTATCATGAATCGGATCAAATACTTGTTGCCACGAGTGGAAAAGGCGTAGTTGGTTTAATCAAAGGAACAAAGGTTAGCAATTTTGAAATTGACGAAAAGGATATAATATTTTTTGAAGAAGAGGGAGATACTGTTTACATACCAGCAAACAGATTACATTTTCATGGTGCAATTAATGGATCAAATGGTAAAGGAGATTTTTCACATTTGGCCATAAGAAAAATGTATTTAAATAATATAACACCGGCCGTCAAGGCAAAAAATGAATGGGAATATGATCTAATTGCAAAAGAAATAGGAAATAATGACCCTGTAATCATAAAGCAAATCGCAAAAAATATTTCAGAGAAGATTCAAGCAGCTATATCAATGAGATTAGAACGAGGAAAAAATAAACCTAATAGTTTATTATAATTAGTATTATTCCCTCTTGGATCGCATGATATTATCTTAACGACCCTATTGAAGTACCTTTGATATTCTTCATCCTATTTCCAATTTACTAAATTAGAAAAATAAGTGGATGACAGAATAAAGTTAATAGTTGGTAATTACCCTTACCGACGCTCCAATGCATGTCGATCCCATTTTGCATTCGTCGCAGCTGCTTCATATGTGCTCTGCAGGAATGAGAGCAAGACATCATCAGGCGACTTTGCGGTACGGACCACATTATAAGGTAAGACAAACTCTCTCATAGTAGTATGATAGAATGCCTCTGGTGGTTGTAGTTGGTATTCCGTAAAGCCCTTAGGCTCTGGATAAGCATATGAGTAGAAGATTGGTTCATCAATAGGGCCGCCTCCTGGCCAGAAACCGCAACTACTCACCTCGTGAGAGTAAGCTTCTACGGCTACAAATCTAGCCAAGTTTGGCGCACCCGGATGAGCAGGCGCGGGACGTCCTGAAAAGCGCGTGACAGCCAGATCAAAAGCTCCCCAGAAAAAATGGACTGGACTAACTTTGCCGGTAAACCTGCAGCGAAACTCTGTAAACACCCTGCTAGCCTGAGCTAGAATACGCCAGAATCGCTGGGCATGGTTGGGATCATATGCAGAGTGTTTTTGATCCTTCTCAAATGGAATTCTATCTGACACTTCCACAGGTGTGGTCCAAATGGTTAATGGCATTCCTAGCGATCCTAGGGCTGCCATTACTTCTTTATAAAAATCGGCTACTGAGCGAGGCCTGAGAACGATTGTCTTGGTAGACCCATCAGCAGTTTCGATTATTAGTAGGTGATCGATGAAATCAAAGTTTATTTGAAATAATCGACTGTTGTAAGACATAGCTGATGTCGTGAGTCCCCTAGGTGATACATACAGGGTAGAATTCCACCAATGATTTTCTAGATGAGTTAGTGCTAGTCTGATCTTGCCGACTATTTGGGTCCACATGTGCAATGTTTCATAAGTGTCTTTCCATTCTGCTAGCGGCAATTCTGGCCACAGATTTGTTGTAGTTGTCATTTCGTTAATTCCCTATTATATCGAACTGAAACGCCTTGCAATAAAAAACAATAGCTCGCAATCCAGAGAGTTTCGTTATGAACTGAAATAAGTTTTGTTAATCGAGGTTCAGTGATATGTTTCATATTAATATATTACAGAATAAGATATGTAAGAACTTGTTCATGAACAGGTATAGCATAGTGTAGGGAGATGTTCATGTATGTGTACATAATGTTTGGTCATGATAAAAGGTTATACCGAGTATTCTAGAAAAAACAAACGAATGCTTATGCGGTACTTATGTATGTTTGTTACATTTGCAATTGTCTATACTAGGCGACTAGGTCATCGTCAAACACTAGCCATTACATGGTGGCTTCAAGATTTTCCCACTAACATCGGCTTAAGCCAGCAACAACTACAGAATTAACTCGAATTCGAATTTTTTATTGATATCTTCAGTTGTCTTTCGCTCATTCTAGAATATGGTTATCTATATTAGACAAGTTACTAACTTCAGTTATGGTGTATATACCTATTTTTCATATGACGTAAATTTATCAATTGCTGCAATTTGAATAGTTGGTTCGCTCAGATAATAGGCCAAGTGTTTTTATCCTGATGATCTTTTCCTTCTCGTTTAACAAGACCTCATCTTTCTATCTAGTAAATACCGTAAACTATATCCATTTGCTATAATATAATAAAATATTAATATTCATTTACTAGATTATCGAATTCTGATCGAACCAGGATATGTTAATCTTCTAAAGGCTCATCTAGACTGTCATCTAGGTAGTGAAGGCCAACAAATTCAAAATATGGCATACTAGATTTTGAAGAACACGCCAACTCTGAACTCAAATCGTTGATTGTTGATCTAAGTACGAGAAATACTGAAATCGTGCTGCGGCAAAAATGGCCCGTGATTTTATGTGGATCAAAATGCAGATAGACTAGTTGTATATAAATAAAAAAGACAAGATTTGTTTATTATAGTCACTAATACCACCATTTCGTATCAACCGAGTATGTTTTGTGACTATCAGGAGCACTACTTTTAGTTATTGACAAACCAGTCATCTGTAAGGTGTTCAAATGGAATAGACTAAAGTCACCTTATGAAAATATATGGGTTAGTTAATATAATAATTCATACGTTTGCTACAAGTTTATAATTATTTTTTGACTGGCCTTTCCAAGAATTGCTCTCATCCAAGAGTTGCATATGCTCTTCCAGGGTATTATACCTAGAGAAGTTCATCGTTGTATCCTCATAATCCTTTATGGTCTGTAATTCTGCGATAATGTAGTCAAATCTCTTGGGATTTCTTTCCGTATGTTTCCTCTTATTACGTGATGTTGTTTTCTTTACTGCGGCTGACGATGTTGTGGGCGTCATGGCCTATGTATTTATGATGTATCGTAACGCGATATATAATCTCATTCAATCAATCTACAGAATGATAATGCATAATGAATGAATGAATCAGGTAGATAGGGCTATTTAATGCCTGTGCCAATACTATTGTAGATTTTTGTTAGATATACCAAGAATGGCTATAGACTAGATTTATAGAACAAAAGTCTGAGTCCTTCATAATTTTCTGTGTCGATTATGGCTATACACATGATATGACTGTGCATATACCGAATGTTGGCCTGTCTCACTACTAGGCTATTGACTATCCTAGCCTGGACTCAATACCATCAGGTTCAGAAAAATGATATGGACCTGGAATCTATCTTCATAGCCCTCAGAGGAATACGACAGAAATATTAGATGATGAGAAGGCCGCTCTTTATGTCAAACTTATGGATAGGATAGTAAATCAACATTTATCCTATTTCATAGTAATATTACATTCTCGTTAAAAGGTAAAATGATTTATTAAGTATTCAATTTTTATGCTATTTGGTATAATATATTGTAAATATATTCCTGAAACGTTACAGATTTAAATGAATACGTTCTGTGCGTAGAGCGGCAGAAATATCTCATAATAGTAGATAGAAACATGGCAGCATTAAATGATTTGATGATGCTACAAATTATATGTACACTGGACTAATTCAGCCATCACCAATATGCACTTTCTGACTCGATATCAGAATCAGTGTTATTTCTCTTCAATGAAATATATTCATTAATTTTCTCTAAACCTTTAAAAATTCCTTCAACCGCAAAAACTGCAGGAGCTTTGGTTGTGGGTAGCTCACCGCAACAACCTTCTTCAAATTTCTTCATATCATATTCTACATAATCAATACCCAATTTTTTGAAAAGATCAATGGCTTTTATAGAATCATCAGACTTATCTAAAAGTAGAATTGGTTTTCGCTTAACCACAGAAATTTAAAAGGAAATCGCAAGATAAAATTGTATCAGTTCTGTATTAGTGCATAATATGCACTGGACAGGGTTACACCAATGGCTTAGCTTGTAAAGAGCCATCCATAGCAGTGATATTATATCTATTAATAATCTTGTCTAGTATGATTTATTTACCTGACTTATCCTCAACGAAAATACAATCTAGCAGTATATATTTACAACACAAACAGATAACCGTTATGACAATCCAGCAGTCTTAGAGGATATCTACTATCTATGATACAACCGACTAGATTCAATTAACCAATATCTGAATCGAACAAGTCATTAAATGATGCATTTTAGATTCAGAAAATTTAAAATGAGTGATTTCTAACTAGGAAATTAATTTATAAATATAATTAAGCATATATGGTAGTTTGTAGCTTAGAAAAAGACTACTAATGCTTCAAATACATTAATAGTACTATAGCTACTATCATAGGGTAAATTAACTCATTATTTTATGAACTGTGCTGACTATCATAATGTTTCATGAAGTCAGATTCACTTTCAAATGCTGAATTGCATCTGCTACACAAGACAGGTTCTCCACTTGTATCTCTACTTGTAGACATCAATATTTATAAGTATAACACCATTATTATAAATATAAAATAATATACAATAATTACGGGTGTGGAACAGATGATTGATCTACCTTGAGTTATCTGATCGGTCTTCTATCCCTTTCTATTTATGTCTAGTATCCCACCTGTAGCGCGTCCTTCTGGATATAATATCTTTCACAAATTATTAGATAGATATAACCAGTCAATTATTAGATTGGATCTAGATATCAATCCTAGGAGGGATACACACTGGTACAGGAGTGTAGCCCACATTTAGAGCTTAGTCATGTATCTTAGGAAGTACAAAATCTCATTGAGATTTCATATTATAATAATGCACTATGATACATGAGATTTAAATGGTTAAACCAATAAGAGAAGTTGTATGATATATTTCTTCTAAGGTATTAAATGATATACTCTTCTGGAGGAGGTGATTAACATTAGATTCATGTTACCTCCAAAAAGTGAGCAATTAATAAAAACTTCGTTAACTAAAGTATTATCACTTGCTCGAACAAGAACAGGGTGCGTAACAAGTCTGGATTTTTACTGGTGATGATCCAGACTTTAACGTAGGCGGTATTTTGACTAGTTGCCGCCTAAATCCTTTATTACGCACTTACTATACTATCTAACATATTCCTATTAAATACAAAAGCGTTTAAACAGATAGTTAATAGGTTGATTGATTTTGACGAATCTATGTTAATGGGTATGGATTCAACCTAGATTCTATCACTTATCCTTACCGGGTTGAATTCCCACCAATGAGAGCTGAAAAACATATAAGAAAAGATAATGTATTATTATAAGTCCTAATCGTGCTGTCGCTGGCGATGCTGTGTAAATGGATTGTCCACAATCCACCCTATATCATGGAACTGAATCTCTATCAGCGACCAATTTTAACTTACATTTAAATATTTTAGCTAGATGAATATGGTTAATGCCTATATGCGATCCAAACATGGATACTCTACAGTTGGGCTTTTGACTATCCTAAACCTGAATCGACATCATCAAGCCTAGAAATGGATAGAGAATTAATTGAGATAGCAGATATGGTTGATTCATGCATTAGCAAAGAATTTGAAAAAGATGAACATGCATTTAGGGTTATAAAAGGGCGTGATCCTACAGCAGAAGAAAGACCAGACATTTATCCACTGATCAGGGAATATGATCCTCTTAGAAAACAAATATTGCTAGAGTGTTTCAAACGATGTCTACAAATCGAAATTGATGAAAAATATAAGCTAAACCTATCCCTTAGACTTTGGGCTGGTTGTTTGGATGCTGCAAAGACACTATCACTAAAGACTCAATCTGGGCCAAACACAAGAGAAATAAGAAGTTCAGTGTTTACTGAGAGGATAGATATCCTTGCATCTAAGGATCCTATTTACAGGAAAGGAGTGGAAATCGCCTGCAAGAAGATATGAAAAAGATTGGATTAGAAGAAAAGGAACAAGACAAGTGAAATCTTGCGAATAATAAAAGCGATCCAATAGTACAGACGTTTCTTTGTATTCTACACAAATCATTAGTGACTTATCATTATAAGTGAATATTTCTGGGCAATATCATGTTTATTACTTTTATTTTAGTAGTATGTACTTGTCGGTTACTGTTATAAGTAATGTCCAACTATTGTTAATAGAGTAACTACTATATTCATGACACAGATGACTAGGATTTTGACATAAATATGACGTATATGACTAAAGGAAAGGGATAAATACTGCGTTACCTCACTAAAGACCATAGTAATGGCAGCAAGTTTAAGACCTTTAAAAGAAGGCATTCTAAAGGAGTGGCTAAGAGGCAAAAATCGCGATACTATAGCTCATGAGAATGGTCTAAGTACGGGAACAGTTAGTAATATAGTAAAGGAATGGAAAGAAGAAATAGGAAGTTTATCAGCAGACCAGTTAAGAGAATTTGCAGTTACTTTACGAAATGTTGGTATTTCACCTTTGCAATGTGGACAAGGTTTTCGAATACTAAACATTTTATGTGATCTAGGATTTTCTGAGGATAATATAGAAATGTTTGCACTGGACGTATGCAAGATGTGTAAAAATATTGGTTTACAGCCTGACAAAATGCACTGCACATTAAAGAATTAATAGACCTAACAGAAAAAGTACCTTTAGACCAGCTTTCAGGCCATATAGAAAGGAACAAAATAATGCTGGAAGAATCAGAAGAGAGCTTAGAAATGCTAAAGTACAATTAAAAGATACACGTGCTGAACTTGATAATGCCTTTTCAAAATATACCTCAAACTTAAACATATCAGAAACTAGATGGACATACTGGTTAAAAAGAGAACTTGCAGATCATGGTCTTGAATTTGATAGTATTCACACCTTGGTAAACACCATCGAAGATATCCACACATTAGGTTTTGACGCCAAAAAAATAATCTCCAAGTTTTCTGAAATAGATGATTTAGAAACAAGGAAAAATGCTCTCAAAGTTGAGATAACGAAATTGCAAAAAGAGCAAACAAGTCAAGCTATAAAGCTAGAAATGCTCAAACAAAACTCTTCTACACATACACAGGCAATCTCTATATACGAACAGCTAGCTTGCATGGGATTGGGGCTTGGAGAACTAACCATCTTAGTTAATACTATTACAGAATTAGCAAAAGAAAATGGTATTTCAGAATCAATGGCTGTTAACAAATTCCTAAATGATGTTACACAACGGTATAAGTATATTAGCGGTTTTGAGTCTAGACTTGAAGAGCTAAAAAGTGAAACAGAAAATACAGAGTCTGGCCTGATAATATTACGCCAGTCAAGTTCAGAATTGGATAAAGTCACAGATTCATTGAGAAAACTGTGAGCAATGGGCGTAAAGTCTGAAGACATTATATATCTAGCAAAGGCTCAAGACAAGGAGACCACAAATAATGTTAATTATGATAGCAGAACAATTAATAATAATAATGAAACTATACCATTAGATCTAAAAAGGTATCGAAATCTTAAAATCGACATCGAGGCTTTAAGTAAAGCCAAGGATGAATTGATAGCAGAAATGGCACCTCTTATATCAATAAGACAGTGCCTTGCGGCATCAATACTATCATCTACCTTTAGAGTCTTTCAGTATATTAATTTCATGATTGATGTTATCAAATGCACAAGAGTTCAAGTTCAGGTACATGTTTTGCATTTGTATTTGTATTTGCTATATCGCGACCTACCTATAATGTATAACAAAGAACAAGAATTAAACATAGACAAAATATCAATTCAATCAGATAGCCATTTATAGATGCTGCAAACGGCGATGATATTGAATTTAGGAAACTGAAGAACGTATTAATTGATGCTATTCGAATTGTATTAGACAAACTGAAGTCTGGTAACAGTCAGGATGGATATAAAGATAATAATACTACTAGTACTACTAGTACCACTACTACGATGGTTGCTTTAAACCAAGCAAAAACTGCATTAGAACAGTTCCGTTCCGGGAACAAGTCTAATTGTTAATGTCTTACCTGTTCTATTATCAAGAACACTTTGTATCTAAATACTTTTAATTGTGATTATAGAAAATACTGCTTAAATTAATTCACTGAAATAAATTAGCTATATTCAACTTAAGTTCATCAAAATTAACAACCTATTTACTATCTGTTTAAACGCTTTTGTAGTTATACAGAATATGTGAGACAGTATAAACACATCATAGATATTCAGATATCTTCATTTCAAATAACCTTCAATAGAGTACATAAACATCAACCAAGCCATAAAGTGTCGAAAGATTATGGATGAAGCAGTACAAAGAAATATGATAAGACATACATTGTATTATTCAAACCCCGTATTATTCATCATATCATCATTTCATTTCTTATTGCATTGATAAGGATTCGATAAAACCACCAGTTGGAGATTAAGATCGCATAGATCAATTTTCTAATGCTCTGGATGGGAAAAAGTATCATCGTCCATTAATAGTAGCATGATTGTTAAATTATCAGATATTAGGATTCGCCAATGAATTTACATGGTCTGAGATAATCCCATACAATGTGTCACTGATACTGGTTCATACTAGAACTCATCAGCAAAAAATCCAGATCGGAATAAAGATTATTAAACCAGACCGATAAAAATACCAGGTAGTAGCATTATACTCTACTAATGGTAGAGAAAATACAAAAAGAGTATGGCTTCTGCAGACGAGACAAGATCTTTTGATAAGGGAAAAGTTGAAATTGTAAATATTGGCAACACTACAGTTGGTAAGGCATCTTTTGAGCCTGGTTGGAGCTGGGAAAAATGTGTAAAACCAATTGCTCAAACTGAAAGCTGTCAAGCTCCTCATACGCAATATATAATATCAGGTAGAATGAGAATCAAAATGGATGACGGAAGCGAAGAGGAATATGGTCCAGGCGACGTTGGCTACGTTCCTTCTGGCCATAATGCATGGGTAGTTGGAGATGAGCCGTGCGTTGCGATAGATTTTACAGGTATGGGAACATATGCTAAGAAGTAAACACACAATTGTTCATTAATAATTTATAGACTCGTACAATAGACAATCTATTTTTCTTTATTTGTATCTCTGGGTAATATCTTTTGGAAAAATAAGAAATAAATAGGGTGGTGGATAGATGAATGACTTATTTTTTTAAAGCGCAGCGTCTATATAAAGCAGATCTAGCTTATCACATAATTTTCTTTGATCAAATAAACCTTCAATCAATTAATAAAACTAGCATAATCTCTACAAATTATTCAAATGTTATCTGCATCTGTGTAGTAATAATTTGTTCAGTTATTGGTAGTCTATGAACCCACTACACGTGGGAAGTGTTTTCACGTTATTGTTTAAGATGCTGAGTACGCTGATAAATATAAAAAAATATTACAACCAACCAACCATATATCAATATGAATGGCAGCAAACTAAGAGTGTTATTGAATTAATATCATCATAATATGCCTCATTTTTTTATACGTTTCTTAAATTCTTTATGACTTTAATTAGTAGGATCTTTAATGCTAATTGACCTAATCTAAATTGGTTCTCTGTGTAGAAACATAAGACTTTCCTCGTCAGTCGATTCGCGGATCATCATCATAGTGATAGATGATATTAATTTACAGTATAGATGATTAATCATTGTACATTCGTTTAATATTCTAAAACATTTAAATCAAGACTTGCAAATTATCTGACAAATTAAATTTAATAAGAATATGTTGTTGTATATTTCCGGATGTACTGCTGCAACTTTAATTGTATCATCTATAAATGCGTAATCCATGTCGGCACATAAAAGAGAACTTTTCACAATAACGGGAAAACACTTCCCACGTGTAGTGGGTTCATAGACTACCAATAACTGAACAAATTATTACTACACAGATG
>Ga0181465_100846_pt1 | contig 13091 bp, 6 predicted proteins | sample InSIn3gowninarea_FD_119076 | JGI IMG/M metagenome (GOLD analysis project Ga0181465, IMG submission 119076) | Clean room microbial communities from NASA Spacecraft Assembly Facility at Jet Propulsion Laboratory, Pasadena, California, USA -... ... | reverse complement strand
ATCTTGATCTTGCCACACATGATGATTTTAATTTTCCTTATAGCCAAGTCACCCTCGATGATGATGACCTAAATGAGGATACCTATTGGACTTATTTTGATCATCAATGGGAGGAGGATTCACACATGCTGGTAGAGGAGGTAGTTGAGATTGACTTGAGTGAGTATCCTAGAGTCCCCAAGATGGTTCAATTTGGTAAAAATCTCACAGTAGATGAGTTAGCAGAATGGGCCCTATAACTTAAGAAGTGGATTAAGGTATTTGCATATGCATATTACGACATATCGAGGTTGGAAGATAGTATTATTATGCATCATTTAACTTTATGAATATATGCTAAACCTAATAAATAAAAACACTAGTCTATGCACCTTGGGAAGGCTTTGTTAGTCAAATCTAAAATACATAAGATGTTGGATGAAAAATTTATTAAGGTTATAGCATATCCATAATGGGTGTCCAACCCTCTTATTATTCCAAAGCTTGATGGATGGATTCATATTTACATAGATTTTAGGGATGTCAAAATAACTTTTCCTAAGGATGATTTTCCTCTTCTTAATATTGACACCTTAGTGGACAATACGATTGGGCATGAGATATTCTCTTTAATGGATGGATTTTCTATTTATAATCAAATTATGATTGCAAAGGAAGATAAATATAAAATGACTTTCACAACCCCTTTGGGGACCTACTATTATTGAGTTATAATATTTGGTTTGAAGAATACAAGTGTTGCCTACCAGAGGGCTATGACTTATATCCTAAATGATTGCATGCATGACATAATAGAGGATTATATAGATGATCTTATTATGAAGACCAAAATAAAGGGTTCTAATCTTGCATATCTATGTAAGATCTTGTACTACTTGTTGGAATATAATGTACGACTAAACCCTAAGAAATATCTCTTTGGTATTTTATTAGGAAAGCTCTTAGGGTTCATAGTTTCTAAGCGGGTTATTAAGGTGGATCCAAAAAAATTCAAGGCTATCAATGAGATACCACCTCCTCAAAATTTGAAAGAGTTATAGAGCTTATAAAGGAAAATTCAAGCCACTAGGTGGTTTATTGCTTAATTATTTGATAAGTGTAGTCCTTTTAATAAGTTGTTAAAAAAGAATGTGGAGTTTGTATGGGATAAGGAGTGTTAAGAATTATTTGGCATGCCACTAATTTTGCTTTGGGTTTGATGGTAGCCTAGCAAAGTGAAGCTAATAAGGAGTAATCCATCTATTACTTGAGTTGTACCTTAGTCATTTATGAAATAAGGTACACCCATCTAGAGAAGTTTTATCTAGTATTTATTTTTTTTGCTTAGAAACGTTGACACTAATTGCTGAACCAAAAGACTTATGTGATTTCTAAGATGGATCCTTTGAAATATATGATGAATAAGATGGTTTTGAATGCATAAGTTGCTAAATGGATCATATTTTTATCAAATTTTGAACTAGAATTTATAAATCATAAATTTATCAATGGTTAAGTAATTGCAGATCAGTTGGCCAAAGTGCATTAGAAGGCCAATTTATCATTGCACATTGAGCTACTTGATCATAACTTGTTTAGTGTGTTTAAGATAGAGAAACCTATAGAATGTGAGGAGTAGGATATCATGATATTTTTTGATATCTCTCAATGTGAGCAAGGAAGTGGAGTGAGGGTAATTTTTATAACTTCATAAGGGATGCCCTTGCCTATTTATTTCAAACTATATTTTGAGTTCACTAATAATAATGTTGAATATGAGTCACTCATCCTTGGTTTGAAATTAGCAATTGAGATGAAACATTAGTGTTTGAAGATATATGATGATTTGTTGCTAATTATTAATCAAGTAAAAGGTTTATATACTTATAATCACCCTCATCTTAAGTTGTATAAGGCTTTGGTGTAAACTTTATTATAATAATTTTAAGGTATATGATCTTGAAGTGATCCCTAGGTCGATGAATTATTTTGTTGACATGATGGCATCCCTAGGGTATCTTATCCCTTAACATCTCTTTAGGAGGATCACTCATATGGAGGTAATTATAATATATAAGTATTCCTTAGATGTTTCATCATTTAATAAATAATTCCCTTTGGCTCTACAAGTCAATGAGGTTAATGCTATATCTAAAGACTTGTGTTATCAACATATTAAAGAATATTTAAATTGGGGAACATTTCTTGATACCATGAGTACCATCAAAAATCATCAATTCAAATAGAAATATATTAATTATATCATTTTAGGGGATGCGTTATATTGAAGGGGGTTTGATGGAGTACTCCTTCGATGTTTATAATGAATAGACTAGCAAATAGCCATGCATACATATCACGATGATCCTTGTAGGGGTCACTTTAGTGGATATGCTATAGCCAAACATCTTATCCACATGGGGTATTATTTGCCAAAAATGGAGAAGGATTTCCATGACTATGTAAATAAGTGTATTAAATGCCAACATCATGTTAACTTGACTCATCTTCCATTGTAGTCATTACAACCCGTTCAAGCTATCCTACCTTTTTTGCAGTGGGCATTTTATTTGATTGGTCATATTAGTCCAACCTCATTAGGAGGATACAAATTCATTATCACAACCATCAAATACTTCACTAAATGGGTTGAAGAAGTATTGATGATTTTAACCAAAGGAGACAAGATTGTGGAGTTTATTAAGCATAAAATCATTAGTCAATTTGAAATCCCTAAGCAAATCTTATTAGATAATGGGATGAATTTCAAAAATAAGGATATGAAAGTTTTTTGCAAAAGATATAAGATTAAACATAACTTTTCAATGCCTTATTATCTACAAGGTAATGGAAAAGCATAAGAGACTAACAAGATCATAGTTTCTATCCTTAATAAAACCATTAGTATATCACATAGGGATTGACACATTCAGATATTGTTAGCCTTGTGGGCTTACAAAACCATCATTCATACTCATATGGGAGCTACGCCTTTCTCATTAGTATATGGGGTTAGGGAAGTCATACCTCTATAGATTGGTATTCCTTCATTGTGCATTTAGTTATAGGATCTTCTACTAGAGCATGAGGCATGACAAGCTTGATTATACCAATTGGTATTGTTAGATGAGAGGCAGATCAATGCCTTGAAGCATTTTAAAGTCTATTAGAACCATTTAAAATAAGATTACAATAAGAGGGTCAAGACTTAGGAATTTCAAATTAGTGATATTTTAAAATAAGATTCATCAAAGAGAATCAACAATTGTCTCACTTACAATGAAATTTGAGAGATAATTTTACCCCAAATTGGTTGGGACCTTATGTTATCATGTGTAAGTTTGGATCAAGAGTGTATTATTTGGCCACCTTGAAAGGGGTGGAAGAGCTTGAACCTATCAATATTATCCATCTTTGGCCTTTCTATGTCTAGGGGGTGGCATGATTTCTAGGTGTGTGTGTTACCTTGTTTTTATTTTATCCTCATCTTACCTTCTTAAAAAGATAAAAAAAGTCTAAAAAATATATATCTTAATCACCATCTAACTCCATCCATGTCTTGTTCTCACCTTATCATTTTCATTAGTCTGCAGTGTGAGTCAATTTTGTTTGCAGTGCTTTGGATTATCACCTCATATGAGATAAGATTCTTATGTAGGCTATTATAAGTAGCTTCAAGGATCTTTTCTTATTTAATAAAATTTTATTTCATCAAGATTAATCTAGACATTTAGGGATCGTTACTATGGTGATTCTCATTTTTAATACTTCCTATCATTTTTGGAGGCATGAGGATCACTAGTCACTCATTCCCTACCATCGCTCGATGTGCTTGTCATAATTTAAATGTATTCATTTTCTCGTTGTTATTTATTTTTAATTATTCATTCATAAAGGTATTAGAACCATTAGATGGCATACTTGTCCTAGTCTAGTTGGGGCTAGAGCTCATCTTACACATTAAGATGGAATTCGATTCCAAACCTATTTGTAGTGCCTTGTTGTATCCACCTACCATAGTTTTCAATCATTCAAATTCTCAATATTTCTCATTATGGGTTAGGTTCATTGAATATATTTATTCTCATACTTCAAAAATGAGAAGAACAAGGTCTCATTCAACATATTAAAATTGAATTCAATCCTAAAAATCCTACATTGTATCACCATATTTTTATTACCATATGCTAAAATTCATTCATCTAAGATCCAAAATATGAAACATATATCCATCATAATCATATCATATGCATACACTATATAAAACATGCATAAATTGAATCATCGCATACCATAATCATCATAATAACATAAACTAGCATAAATATATCCATCACTTTTGAACTAAATCATATAAGAAATCCATCACATATGTATAAATAGGGTATAAGCTATTAAAAAATATATAAAATCTATCATAATGAGTGTTCAGGCTATAAAATAATCATCTAAGTACCAACACCTTTATCACCTATCTCTAACCTGGATCATAGGTCTAACCCATAAAAATAGGATCCTCCCTCTTCTCACATCTATCAAGAAGGAGGAGTAGAGCCACCTTTAGGTTGACTTGTTGATGAAAATCTCTTTGCAACTCTCTCTCCAATACATCATGCTTTGTATCTTAGATGTAAGGTTGTATGGGAGGAACTTGCTACTGTAATCCCTCTCAAACTCACGTGTATCCCTTGTATCCTATGAGTCTTTCTCTCTATCATATGGATGGGGTCTAGAAAGGGAATTACCTCTTACATCATCGTTATCTCTAGTAACCACATATATCTACTCATTTGATCAATCTTGCACTCTAAATTGGTAATGATCTACCTCAAAATTGCCTCTCCTACTCTTGGTGTGTTGCCACCCACTGGGTGAACTTAGACCCTCTACTTATGCTATTTAAGATGCTACTCAAGGTATCATATCCTCTCATGTAGGTCAACCTCTCTAAGATGATTCTTATATTCTCTAATTCTACTCCACTCTAGGCTCTGGTCTCTCTCAGTAGCTAGCTAGTCTTAGTATGCTAAGATCCTATCATGCTATACTATCCTTTATAGCCGATCAGCTAGCACTCTCTGATCCTTGACTACTTGGTGCTCTAGTGCCACTATCCTCTCCTCTATAGTAGCTAGTCATCACTCAACCTTAGTTTTTGGTGCTACCTCGCTTGGCTAGAGGTACATCCATCTCCTTCTAATCTGGTACCTCTCATCTAGTGTTGGACCCTCTCTCTCATCATATGGATGCTTGGGGAATCATCATAATGGATGTTATACCAAGAATCAAGATCAATAGGCCTCTATGATGCCTACATCATCCTAGGGATTTGCATCCTTCTTATTGCTATCTAGGTTTGGGTACATCTCTTGATACAGTATCTACATAAGCCCATCCTATTTATTATTCCTATTATACCTCATCATTGTAGGAGGAACTCTTTGTATGTAACCATTCTTCCTAAGTACTTTCCCATACTATAAGTACTCCTTGATGTTGTGATATGATCTCACCCATATGGCTTTCCTAACCCATGCTAGCTACACTACATCCTCAACCCATCTTAGTCCCATCCTATACGATCTTCATATCATATATCTAGCTTGCATCATCCTAAACCATCTCTAGAAGTAGATTACGTCTTCCTAAAGGAATATGTCGCTTATCTATGAGTGATCTACTAGCCATCATATCATATATGGATACTCGATACCAAGTTCCTTGAATGATAGTGGATCCTAAGTGTGTACATCAAAGGGTAACCTTGGTGGTCTCTCGATGGCTATATTCTCCCAACCCCAAATCTATAGGAATAGAGAACAACATGATTATGTACTCAATCATGTAGTGAGATCTCATAGCTCATGGTATAGTTATTCCAAAAGTATTGGATCCCCTGCAAATATGGTCCCCTCCTCTGTCATCTCCTTCAGTACCTTGTAGAGTTTCCAATCAAACTTGTAGCTTGAAGAGTCATATAGTGTAAAGAATGTGATCACTATCATGGTGAAGCATATGAGTATATCTATCAAGCTATTATCATATGCATGTTTGTACTAGAATCTACCACTCCCCCACCTCATCTAGTAGTACTACTATCCCACTATGTGTATTGCAATTGCATCCCTATCTCCTCTACCAACCCTAATAATGGAGCTCCCTCTATTGGAAGCCTTAGTATGCATCACACATCCTTCAATGTGATAGTGAGCTCTCTCATAGGAAAGTGAAATATGTTGGTGGATGCATCCCACCTCTCGCATAGTGTTGTATCATACCCTGAGTTGGCTACTACCTTATGGATTATGCTAGTGTAACCCATACCCACACTTGTAGCCATGTCCACTTTGAAGTAGGCATCTCTTCTTGTAGCTCTAGGAATAGGGGTCAAAACTTATGTCTCATGAAGATCATCTCCCATGTATACATCATCATATGAATTTCAATCATAAATAATTCAATTTCATTTCATAAACATGTAAAAATTAGCTAAAAAATAGATGTCTAGCAAACTAGGTTTGATAGGCTACCTTCATCATGTGAGTTTCATCTCTTGTCACCAAGCAGTTTACCTTGTGTTGCCTAAAGTCTTATTTTGGATTCCTCAAAAGTACTCTTATTTAACACATTTGTAAGATGATGTGAGCAAGGTCTATTCCTCTTTGAAATAAGAATAACTTATACTTAGCATCATGCACAACAATGAGCTTTAGCATGCATAAACATATTCTTGGACAAAAATGATGAACTGCTAATAAAAAGGTGGTTTTTTGCATGAAAATATTAGCATTGTTGTAAACAACATAAAAAAGTTTATATTTATGGGTTTGTAATGATGATTTACATGTCATACTCAAATTTGGCTAAAGAATTTTGAAAAAATCACCCAACACCACTTTTAGGGTTTCATGTGTATTTGGTGGAGTTTTGGAAGGTTTCTTGATCAACTTGATGAAAATCACCCGAACAATTATCATTTTGGATAAAAAAAGAGGAAAACCCATTCAAATTTGATGAAATATGGAAAAATAAGTTCAAATCCTATTTTAGTAGATAAATTGGATAAAAAATCATGTTTATAGGCTCCAAAACACATGTTTTGAATGTTAAATTATCAAAATTTAAGCCATTCAAAAGCCAAAAAGTGTTGCAAGATGGATGCAATGCATTTAGGCCTAGGCATAGTGCACTTGGAGAACTCTATCCTACATGTAGTGCACTTGGATCCAAGTGTAAATTGACTGTGCCTTGAGGCAAAAAGGTAAAAAAATACATTAAAATATCATTTTTTGCCCATCTTTGATAAAATTAACTCCATGGCTACTTGATTGAAGTTGATTAACTTGATTGGTACTTATCTATTTCATGATTTGAAACTTGGTTGGGAATATTTGGCCATATTTAAATTCTCAAAACCCTTATTTTATGAAAATTTAGGGAAATCTCAATTTTTGATCAAATTGACCAATTTTTTGAAAGTCTAGTTCCATAGAAAGGTTATGCGGGTTAAATAACTAGGTGGGTATCAATTGGATTTTGGATTTGATAAATCATTTGAAAACAACAAACAATTTTGTATCTAAAACCCTCTTGTTAGATAATTATAAAATTTAAAATATCTTGCAATCCAATGGGTGTTTTAAGATTCTCATCTGATGAAATTTATGGCTTGTTAAGATGCATGTTTTGACTATTTTTTGATCCATTTGAAGAATGTTGGCTTTTTACACTAAATTTTTTTTGAATTTCTATTTAAAAATATCTTAAAAAATCTTATATCTTGAATAAAATTTCATGGTTTGGGTTTTTCAACCTACCTAACATCCAGGAAAGGGTTTGTTGATCATACATGGGATGATAGCTACAACTATGGTCTCAATATCTTCCATTTGCTCTCTTTTTCACTAAAGTTAGTAAATGCTCACAATGGTAAATGAGAGTAATTTACTTACTTAACACCTTTTTTTTTACCATTTTAGGTCAACTTTTAACTTTTTCACTTGTGGGTATACTCAATATACTATCAGATTTGACTCAAACATGATTTGAATGCTCAAAATATTTTTTGCATGAATTCCAGGGCAAAATACATCCTGTGTCTTGAACTTTAGATTATTTTATACCCTCTTTAGCTTATTTTCACTATTTCTCACCATTTTTGATTGATATGATATTGATAATTTGTGATCAATACCAAATGTGTCAAGGGGGGGGCAGTGTGAAGCAAATGAATTACTTAAGCTTTTATATACTTGGTGAAATTTTTTAAAAATTTCAAAATATTTGAAGTTATTTTTGTAATTATTTCTCAAAAAATATGAAAATTTTTAAAATTTGTGACATTATTTTAAAATTTGGTTTCAAAGTACAAAATTATTTGAAAATTTTGAATTTCTATCTAAAGTTTAAAATTTTGAAGTACAAATATGCTTTGTTTGAAATTTGAAATGCTCAAAATTCAAAAGTTTGGATTTTTTGTAAGACTACATGCTTGCTTGTAAGTCTACGTGCTTACATCCTATGAATGCTTTGCATAGGTTTGATGCTTGCAATCATCAAATACTATATAAGTTTTCTCATGGTCCACTATGAACGCTTTGCATAGGTTTGACACATGCAATCACCAAATACTATATAAATTATTTAGAGTTTTACTTTCAAGAGCACATTGTTAACACTATTTGATGAATCATGTATTCGAATGACGATACATATTTGTTTGGAACAATCACAAACACTTTACATAAATTTAACATACGCAATCGTCAAATAATATAGAAGTTATTCTAATATCTTCATGAACATATTGTTTATCCTATTTAACAAATATAGTATTCGAATGATGATACATATTTATTCTAAATCAAGCTACGAGAACACATGGTTGAGCCTATTTGATGGATATTGTATCTGAATGGCGATGACTATTTGTTCCATTGTTTATGTTTTGCTATCTATGAGAATACATTGCCAAACCTATTTGATGGACCTTATATCCAAATGGTGTGGTATATTTATTCCATTGTTTACCTATTTCTATCCATGAGAGTGCATTATTTAGCCTATTTTATGGGTCTTATATCTAAATGGTGATATATATGTATTCCATCTTTTTTTTTTTTCTCCACATGAGAACAAAATTGTTTAGCCTATTTTATGGTTCTTGTATCCAAATGGTGATGTATATTTATTCCAAACTTATGTTAAAATACTATTATACTATTATACTAGTTATGCTTTGATGATTTGTTCAAAGTATGCTCTTTTGAAATTGTTAAAATGCACAAAATTGAAATGTTGAACTAATGTGAATTGCAGGATGTTTCAATATTTTGGCTAACATTTGGTCATCTACACTTGTTGAACTAAGTCCTTTTTTAGCAAATGGACCTTGTTCAACAGGGGCAAAATGTAGACACCAAAAAATATACATTTTTATCTAAAATGATTAAAATGCTAGAAATGCTTGATTTATTATTTTGGCCTAACATTTGATTTTTTATTTGAAGGCCTAATGTCAAAAAAGCTAAATATTTGAGGTAAGGGAGACTTAAATGGGAAAGAAAAATAATAAATAAAGGTATCTAGAAAATCCCACTTAAGTCATCCATGTGAGTATATATATCAACTTCAAAATATAATTCCCACCTTAATTCATTTGTGCATATTTTTGAATTTATGCTCTCAAAAGCTCTCCTATTTTTCTCTCAAGTTTTACAAAGGATTTTGGACACCTAGGGTTTTGAAACTAGGGTTTGAAGTCATTGGTGAAGGATTTGAAGGATTCTACATAACTTTCATCATCAAAGCTACCTCAACCTACCTCCCATGGAGGTTAGGTAACTCTTACATGATTCAAATTTGGTTCAATTATGAAATTATACTTATTTTCTCAAGGTTTTGTAGCATCTTGGAGATAAGGAGAGCATAGGACCATCAATGTTTTGTATCCTCTTTGAATTGCTTGCATTTATACTATATTCTAGGTTAAATTTATATTAAATTGCATATTACATATATATGTTTGAAATTCTAATTTAATTTGCTTATCATTTAGAATAAAATCTATCTAGGATCATACTTGCACAATAGCCATCAAGAAATTTTGTTTTTATCCATTGAAATGGGGATTGGGAGGCTCACAAGCCATTTGGATTGTGGAAACACACTCCAACCCTATTTAGGTTCCGTAAGGAGCCTAAATTGGAGGCTTCCAAACACTATCAGATGTAGTTAGGGTTTCTTTAATGCACTTGAATATATAATTTCATTTTTTATCTTTGGATCTAACCCTATTTCATTCAAATCTTTCATATCTTTACATGTTTGAAGTTTAAGTTATGTAGTATGATATATTGTGTGTGGAATTAAGGTGGATTTGACCTCTAATACACAAGAAGCATGAGTTTTCATCCTACACATTCCATTGATTAGAATGTCATCAATAAATCATGATTTTTCCTTTCAGCTATTTTTTTTCTTTTATAAAAACACAATTTTTCCTTTTATTATTTTTTATTTTTAAATTCTTACAAATTTTATTGATTTTACTAATATTTGAAATGATTTTTTCTAATTTGTAAAATTTGGTCTAAATATTATTTTTTATTTTATCAACTTTATAAATATTATTTTAGTTGATGCATTGGTGAGTCTATTTCAACTAGCTATTGTTGGCTCATGCTTGGTTTTGTATCACTTACCTCCCTTACACCCAACAACAAGACCTGATTTGATGTTCAAAGTGCTTTTCCAAGGAGGAAGCCCATCACATGTAAACCTTGCACTCAACCTATGGATTGTAAAGGAAAGGTGATATTAGAGGATATTAAGAGCTATCGAAGTGAATCTATGGATATCTTTGAAAGTGATTAGGGTGATGGCGATGGAGATGATGAAAATGACATAGAAAGTTTAAAGTGCTAATAATGAAAATGATATGTAATATTTCATGGATTCAATAAATGCGATATACATGGATTTAAACGATTTAATGAGAACAAAGTAAAATGTATTGAATATTCATATTTTCAAAATATTCAAAGAATATTTTAGATCATTTCAAAACTTATCGATTAAATTAAGTATTGTAATATGAAATCCTTAGAACTTATGTGCTAGTAGAAGGTAAATAGGTATGAAGAAATGAAACATCAACAAGAAGATGAAATGAAGCACCAAGGAAAATAAATAGTTGGAGAAAAATGAAACACTATAAAATAAGAATTAAGATTATTTAAATTATTTAAAAAATAAGATACAATTGAGTTTGAAGTATGTAAATTGGATATTGATATTGAATTTGATATAAATGATATATAATGGAATTTTATAATCTACAATATTGATAAAGATTTGGAAACAACATCAAAAAAATTATTTTACAATGGAAAAACATGTCACACTCCTATTAAGCATGGCATGTACAACATGAAATAGAAAAACAAATTAAATATTTTGATATATAAATGTTATCTGATGAGAATCTCAATATAGAATGGAACACTGAAACTAAATGGTAAGTTCTTTTATTTGTACATCTAAGATATGCTCTAGACATTAATGAGGTTTACATCCTTGGAAAACATGAACTTGAAAAATATTGCAACTAGAAAAATATAAACTTTAGTGCACAATAACAAATAATCATGTCTACTTTCATAGAACATAAATACGATACATTTCAGGTGCAAAATATACCTACTATAAATACATGTAATCACTTATTGATTCAATAATAAAAGGTATTTAATATAATTATATCATATTTATATGCAAATATTTCCAACCATATCTAAAAATGATTATTCAAGGAACTACTTGTAAGAACTAGAAAATCTCATCTAATAACAACTATTAGATCTGTATTATAAAATTCAATTGCAGATGGTCAATCTCCATTACTAGTTCTTGCTCCAATAGGTGTTGTAACATTTCACATAAGAGTATTTATAATGCATTAAAAACTTCATATACCAATCAAATAAATGACCCCTTTACATGGATAAGCACTTGCAAGATTCTAACATAAAATATCTTCCATTGAATACATTATCATCGATGAAATGAGCTTCCTTGGATCAAATATAATGGAACGAATAAACATGATACTACATTAAGCCTTCCTTACAAATATTTAAACATAAATTATACATAAATCAATCATCTTGATTAGTGATATAGCCCAATTACCATCAGTAAAAGACATGCCTATGTATGTGTCAACCCCATATGCTGGAACTTTATAGAATAGCTTCACAAAAGTTATAACACTAAGAAAAATCTTTCATCAAAGTGGTAACAAAATGAGTAGATATTTTTTTATAGCCTTTTATGAAATATCTGGAATGCAAATTCAACAATTACATATTGGGAAGTCCTTCTGTCACAATCAAGTAGTTTACTCAATGATAAGGAAACGAATAGCTTCTCATCATACATGTTTATATTTGCAACAAATGAAATGGTTTGCACACATAACAAGAAAATGTTACTCTCATTATCAAAATATGCTATATCACTAGACCATAAAGGGATTATGGGGGTGGTTATAAATAACCACCTTATATATTTATTGATGGTTATCCTATCATCATCTATGTAGATGTCATCAAAATTTGATGCTCTATGGTGGAGGCTAATACCTACTTCTATATAGACCATTAAATCATCATATTTTATGAAAAATATGATGGTTATTATCCACCTTGTTAGCCACTAGAAAAAATAATAATAATATGATGGTTAATCAATGCCACATAAAACTTTTGGCACTCTTGTTTAAGGGGAAGCTAAAATTTCCATAATGTAGAGGTCTTAATATGAGGCAATTTAATAGTATGTAGCTTGGAATAATTCTCCCATTGATGAATCATATAATACTTGTAGGCTACACCATCCTTGATTTCTTGAGGCACCTGAGCTCAATCATAGTGATACTAATCAAAGTACTAGCCATGTGCTCTCGAAGGATGGCCCAATCAAATTGATTAATCACTGTTCAATTTTTTACAAATGTTGCATATGATATGAAAATGATATAAATTATCCAAAAATATGATAGTAGACATGATTATTTGTTATTGTGCACTAAAGTTTATATTTTTCTAGTT
>Ga0181465_100844_pt1 | contig 13093 bp, 10 predicted proteins | sample InSIn3gowninarea_FD_119076 | JGI IMG/M metagenome (GOLD analysis project Ga0181465, IMG submission 119076) | Clean room microbial communities from NASA Spacecraft Assembly Facility at Jet Propulsion Laboratory, Pasadena, California, USA -... ... | reverse complement strand
CACAACATCCACATCTACTTCCACAGCAAGGATGGACGCGGTGGCCGAAGGCTGTTCAGGAAGATCAACAACAAGAGCTCTGAAAAAGATGACAGTCTCTCTACCCCACGATCCATCACCGAGCCTGACTCCAGCTACATCTACGAGCAATTTCTGCAAGTCGAGAATGCTGAAGACGTCAAAGCCTACACGGTTGGGCCCACGTTCTGCCACGCGGAAACGAGAAAATCTCCAGTTGTGGATGGTCTTGTTAAGCGCAATCCGAGTGGAAAGGAAGTTCGCTACGTGACCAAGCTGAGCGACACAGAAGCAGCCATGGCCTCCAGGATCTCAGAAGGCTTTGGCCAGCGAGTATGTGGTTTCGATTTACTACGAGCCGGCGACAAGAGTTACGTTATCGACGTCAACGGATGGAGCTTTGTAAAGGACAACGGCGACTACTACGACAAGGCAGCGAACATCCTCAGAGAGATGTTCCTGAACGACATCTCCCGCAAGCAACGCAAGGATGCCGTCCACAGTGCTGCCATCGATGCCCAAAGTGGATCGGACAGGAGCGAACCCAGAAAAAGTATGTCGAGTCACCGTCAAGCGTTGAAGGGGCTGTTCAAGAGTCCCAGTATGTCAAAAATGGGAGACCACCATCGCCATTCCCTTCACCTCCCCCACATGCGGCATGCTAGCACTATGCCCTCCTCCCCTGAGACTTCGCTAAATACCACTCCTATTGCAGCTAGTCCTACTCTCGAGAAGTCCGATCCCACTACAGTCTTTAGTCCACCCACAGCTGGTACCGTACCTCCTGCACCTGCCTCCGAGCCGGATCTCCTACCACCACCCGCCGTTCGTGACGAAGAATACGCCATCGAGCCTGAACGGTCGCTTTCCGAAGACCTTCAAATTCCCGTGCCTCCACCAGCTTCGAAAGCGCAATGGAAGCTCAAGGGCGTCGTGTCTGTCATTCGACATGCTGACCGGACGCCAAAACAGAAGTTCAAGTACACGTTCCACGCACAGCCGTTCGTGGATTTGCTCAAGGGACATCAGGCCGAAGTGTTGTTGATTGGCGAGCCTGCTCTACAGAGCGTCAGCGATGCCGTCAAGGTAGCCTTAGATGAGAAGCTGGAGGACCCGAAGAAACTCCGTGAACTACAGCTGTATTTGCAAAAGAAAGGCCCGTGGCCTGGGACCAAGGTACAAATCAAACCTATGTTCCGCAAGAGAAGAAAGGACGAGCTTCTGCCGGGCGAGACACTTCCTGAAGAGTCTCCTGAGAGACAACGACAGGGCTCAACATCCAGCGTTCTCCGCGATGCAGGTAATGAAAGCAGCAACGAGAACGACCCTGAACATATGAAGAATAGGAGCGATTCAATGTCTGGAGTGACACTATCTCGGATTACAGCACAGGACAACAACATGGTACTCGATAAATTGCAACTGATCATCAAGTGGGGTGGCGAGCCGACTCACTCAGCTCGTCACCAGACTCAGGATATGGGAGCTAACCTGCGCAACGACTTGCTGCTCATGAACCGTGATGTTCTCGATGAAGTGCACATCTTCAGCAGTTCAGAACGCCGGGTCACCACCAGCGCACAGATCTTTGGAGCGTCTTTCCTCGAAAAAGATCAATATCCATCAGAACAAATTCACGTGCGTAAGGACTTGTTGGACGACTCGAATGCCGCGAAGGACGTTATGGACAAGGTCAAGAAGAGACTTAAGACACTTCTCCGTGCTGGCGATAAAGCGCCGCCACAGTTCGCATGGCCAAAGGATGTTGCCGAGCCCTACATTGTCGTGCGACAAGTCGTAGCTCTCATCAAGTTCCATCAACGAGTAATGAACCACAACTTCAAGAAGATCGAGTCTGAAGCCATTTCGTCCCTCAACGCGCTCGCCTCGCCTCCGACCGCCGATGGTGGTCCTGCACAGTCGAAGTACACAAATGTCAATCACATCCAGTCACGATGGTGTTGCAACGAGGGTCCAGAGCTGTTCAAAGAGCGTTGGGAGAAACTTTTCAAAGAATTCAAGGATGCAGATAAGGTCGATCCTAGTAAGATCTCTGAGCTTTACGACACGATGAAGTTTGATGCTCTCCATAATCGACCTTTCCTCGAGTGGGTCTTTACACCCGATGACACATTCATAGATGAGGAAGCCATCGTGGATGCTCCCAAGTCAAAAGCGTCAGACGAGTCTTCAATGCCTGAGGCGAGGTCAGACGCGAAGGAAGGTAGTACGGAGAAACTTCACGAGCGTGGTAGCATTGCCCGGCGCATGGGCTTCAGACGGCCGTCCGAGGTTGCAAAGCAGCCTTCTGGCCCACCATCATACGTCAACGAGTCATACTTCAAATTGTATACAGGCATGGGTAACGCTGCGTCCAAGGCGCAAATGGACGCTCGCTTGGTCAAGTTGCGCGAGATGTATCACCTTTGCAAGGTACTCTTTGACTACATCGGTCCGCAAGAGTACGGTATCGAGTCGGAAGAGAAGTTGGAGATCGGTCTCCTCACCTCGCTACCCTTGCTGAAGGAGATTGTTGGTGACCTGGAAGAAATGCAAGCTTCCGAAGCACCGAAATGCTTCTTCTATTTCACCAAGGAATCGCATATCTACACACTGCTTAATTGCATTCTTGAAGGTGGCATCAAGGCCAAGATCGAACGAAACGCCATCCCCGAGCTCGACTACCTCTCGCAGATCAACTTCGAACTGTACGAGTCCGAGAATGCAAGCACTGACAACGCTCCACACACTTTCAACTACAGTATTCGCATCACCTTGTCGCCTGGTTGCCACGCATTTGCACCGCTGGACGTGCAACTCGACTCGCGCCACATGATCGGATTCTCGCCCCGCCGCAGTCTGACCGCACACCAGGACTGGAAGGAGGTCCTCGAGACCTTGAGGGCGAAGTTCCACACGTACGTATTCGAACATTTTGACTAGTCATTCAAGCATTATACTGACGCCTTGCAGTGTCAAACTCCCCAAGTCCTTCGTCGCCATCGACTTGTCCGAGAAGGAGGCTTTTGAGCGTCGCAGTAACAGCAACCCCAGCAGCAACGGGCTGAAAAAGGAAGCTGTGGATCCCGAAGCTGCTGAGCGAGGGAGGAGCGAGGAGCGCAGAGCGGACGTAGGCGCGGCGGCAGCTGCCGATGTTCCGCCTGTTAACGAGCTGCCGTCGCCAGTTCCGAACGGGGGTTCACCATCTTGAACACGGTATGCGTGAGCGGGGACGGCAAGCCTCTAAATAGGCTTGCGTAGAGGTATCCTTTCGTTAGAAGATCACGGTATCTGTCGTTAGAAACTAGAGGTAGAAGGAAGAAACTGGCGTAGAGGGGATATCGGTATGGTCGATCACGCATCGTTAATGCACTGCATTTTTACGCTCAAACTACTCGATTCGGGACTGATGGCTTGATGTTGAAGAGTGAGCCGCAGGTGTCGTGTTGAAGTGGAAGCTGGACAGTTCAGGTTGGGAGATGCCATTGATGAATGACTAGAGCCTTAGAGAGCCACTAAATACAACGTTTTACAATGTTCCAGGCCATATCGTTACTCGCATCCGCTAGTAACGAGCCCTGGCAGGTGGTGTTCCACATACTGCAGCACCTCGTCCACGCCGGCAACATATTCGACATAGCAATCCGGACGTACGAGCACCGCATACTCGTCTCCTTTCCGGATATATGAGCAGCCAAACGCATCAGCATGAACAAGCCCATCCATGGCGATTTGGCCCCGTGTCTGGACGCCCACCTGCTTCGCCTTCAGACACGCCATCCGCAGCACAGTGACAAACTCTGGTTTCTGAACTACAACCTCCCTCGCTGACCCGACAAGCACGAGAAGATACCGCCCATACAGCATCTTCTGGTACAGTCTGACCGCGTCGCCGGTCCGCGAGTCATCGAGCCACAAGTCGGGCGCGCGATGGCCTGCTTCCCAAACGCCGCGCTTCGAGTCACGCACCCGCGGCGAGGAGAGTCCGGCATACTGTACGCCCATACCCGTGATGAAGCCAGCGTTCTGCTCAATCAGCTGGACGTATTGCTTTGCGGCAGCGAGGGTGCTGCGGACGAGTTTGGCGGCCACATCGATGACATGCGTCGCTGTGGAGCGGCGCTCGGTGTCGTAGCTTGCGAGGAGGGAGTCGCGTGTGGATTGAGGGAGGGCAGGGTGGCGGAGCAGGAAGTGCAGGCGCCAGATAAGGTTGAAGGCGTCGCAAAGACCCGTGTTCATGCCTTGGCCGCCGTTGACGGAGTGCACGTGTGCGGCGTCGCCGGCGAGAATGAAGGGGCCCGCTGGTGTAGGATGAGTGAATGTCGAGGCGACGCGCTCTTTGACTGGAAAAGGCGTTAGTGTCTACTTGCTGTAGAGAAGGAAGGGTAGGAAGAGGAAAGTCTTACTCTCAAATTTGCTGAACCACTCGATATGTGTAAACTCGACTGTGTGTGGTGCCATGTGTCGTCGGATCGAGGCTTCGGTCTTCTCCTGTGTGATCTCACCATCGAGCAGAACATAGAAGCGTTGCATGCCGCGTTCACTGCAGGCAGATCAGTAAGCTTGTACTCTAACTTTCAGTAGTAGTGTACCCACCGCGGAATCCAAGCCATCCTCGACTCTCCATCAACTTGAAGTGTCACAATCTCCCTCGTGACGGGAAATGTGGTGTCAATCCAGCAGTCCAGCACCGCCCACACCATGTTTGGTTTCGTTCCCTCCCAGCCAATACCCAGCTCATATCTCATAAAACTACGAGCCCCGTCAGCTGCGAGACAGTAACTGGTGCGTATCGTACGCTTCAGTGTCTGCACTACTACTCCAAAGGGTGACGTTGTATGAGAGAATGACAACGCGGGCTCGCTGTAGTGAACTGGCACATCGATATGTGAGGCAAAATGGCGTTCTATGAATGGCTGACCGATCATGAGGAGGTTGTTGTAGAAAGTGTGAGGTATGCCATTCCACCATTTACTCTGACGACTTGTGAACTCTCCATCCGCATAGGTCGTGCTTGCTTTAGAATTAGTTAGCAGTGAATCTCCTTGGACATTACGTCGACGATCGACTTACTATTGCACTTCACTCCACGGCTTAGGAGCTCTTCCAAGATGCCTGCATCCGTTCTCTTAGTTGTCTCACCGTTACCGACTACCTCCAGGTATTGCTGTGTGCGAGCGGTGATTGCATCCGCACCACCGACCTCCAGAGGTCCTTCTTTAGCATCGAGAACGCAGACGCTGATTCCGAGCTGTCGCGCGAGTAATGCTGATAACAAGCCTGTCGGTCCAGCTACAAGAGTTAGAATTTTGGTGTTGCTGATTATGTATCAATACTTGGTGTAGTGCACCTACCTCCTACGATGAGAAGTTCAACCTCCTCTATTGGCTTGAGGGATTCTAAATGCGCTTCTCCAATAGCACCGTCATTATTGAAGTCTTCCGGAATGGCCATGATCAACAATTTGACATGGATTGTTGTTCTCAAAGTCTGTCAGAAGCGCTTGTTGGTTCCTTTGACTGAGAATGTGACATCAAGCCATTCGATACAAATCGACACCGGGCTGTGGTTTCCCAGAACCTCGATTTTGAGCAGATCGAATGCTCATGGGGCTTGTTACTCGATTCGGCATGTGTGATGGACTATGGTGCTACAGCGGACTGATTCCGCAGCTTCTCAAACCATTGGGGATGGCTCGCCATCCACTTCTTGTGTCCGGGATCCGAGTCAGACAATCTATCCAGGGTGTGATCGAGCGGACCAGGGTGATATCGGAGGTAGGTCCTCAAGTAATTCGAGATAGGACACCTGAATCCTTATGGTCTTGGCAGAGGTGGTCAGAAACTCTAAATGTTTTGCCTCAGTCTCCCCCAATAGCACGTTATTATTGGAAACATGGCGCCGGGGGCTCAGAAAGGAAATTTGCAATGTGCTAATACGAGCGGATACGTACTGGAAAGGAAGCTACCGGTTCGGACCGGAGTGGAGCGGTTGTGGCGAACACAGGTTCCCCTTGACCACAAGCTAATCTAATACGCGACGTAACCAAACTTGAGGCGCAAGCGATTTTCGACTTCATTCTGACATCGAGGTTGCAGAGGAAAGTTTGCATTTGCTGACATGCGTGAAGCACAAGTCGCGCTTGCCTCGGTAGTTGGAAGTGTGACGTGAACAACACCGCCAAGGTTGCAAGTGCCGTTTCCATCGCACATGCCTCCCTTCATCAACATGGTCCTTGGCCTCAGATTATTCTTGCTGTTATCACAACTACTCCTTACAGCACCTTACCAGGGCCGACTGGACGCCGAGCACACTGTAAGCCAACACCTTAATCGGAGTGCGACTGGCAGGTCTTACACAACTTAAAATGTCTCTAAGGTGGCTACACTATTTATTGGTCGCACTTGATCTTTGATTGTTCACGATTGAATCCTATCCGGCCGGAATGAGCTCTTCTTACGGCGAACATTGAACATCCAACAGACTACCAACAGACAACCACCCACGACGTTCAAAACTGCGCAATAAGTTGCCAGACCTCTCCAACCGGATGCAGTCGTCCGCTGTATAGTACCCGCAGCGGGGTTGCCGATCAAGCACGCGATTGCATTACCCGCAAACAATACACCGATCCGTCCCCCAAGTGTGCTCATGTCCTGTGTCAGCATGGCCGCACTGGCCGGGATGAGGCTGATGATACACCCACTAGCGAAGCCATATGCAACAATCCAGACTATCAGTCCCGCGAGAGATGCATCGATATATGTCCAACCAGCTGCGAGAGCGCCGCAAGCGATTGCCGCTAGTGCTTGAGTGAGCACCGGACCAGAAAGAAATGAGTCGGCCAAGAAGTTGGGGATGATTCGGCCGAATAGACCGCCAGCATTCATGATGCTGACCAGATAGTATGGGCTCAAACCATGCAGTGGGAAAGTGGTATCGCGCGTCCAAGCACTGACGTAAAAGTACGGAATGTAGGAACCCGCGAATGCAAAGAAAACGCCAGCAACGAACAGAGCATACTCAGGGTCTTTCAGACAGCTGAATTGGTAAAGAGTGCGCTTCGCTGGGTTCTTCGTCAACTCAGATCTTTGTCGGAGGACAAGACCTCCAACACCAGCCGAAAGGAGAACAACTAGTGCAGTTGCTCGCAGAGCCCAGCTGAAGCCAACTTCAGCTAGCAGGCGCCGAGTGAGAATGGGATACACGATCCCACCCAGCGAAGCGCCCGTATTGGCGAGACCGACGGCAAGAGCTCGATTTTGCGTGAAATAAGTGGGAACAATCGCTGTAGATGGAACGAGAAGCAAGCTCATTCCAAGTCCTGAGAGCACGCCTTGCGAGAGCAACACTTGATAGTACACAGGGTGCTGCTCGGGTGTGAACTCTCCACTGAACGACGTGGAAAGTAGCCCAAGGGTGATGAGCGCACAACCGATGAAAGATATCAATTGTGCATGACCTCTATCGACGAAGGATCCGGTCGCAGAGCCACATGCCAGCAAGAGGAAAGTCTGGAGGGTGCCTATCCATGAGATTGACGATGGTGTCGACAGTGCGGGGTTGTATGAACTGTAGTATTCGAGGAATACTCCGAATGCATTGATAAGTCCCCTGATCACATTGTTAGGTTGGTTGTATCTGCATGAGGAGATGGCTGACCATGAGTTGAACATCAGGAGAAACCCTGCGAAGACTTGGCTCCAAGGTGCAATACTTGGAGGCATTTTGGTTGGGATTTGCTGTAATGCATTTCCAAAGCTTCTTTTGTTCTTTAATTGATTCCAAATTGTGGTAAACTGACATTACATCAATAGATAAAAAGAAGTGGAGGCGTGACCTGACCGGCTGATCGAGAACCACGGCAGCTTCTTTTGCAGGCAATGTCCTCCTGTTACTTCTGATCACCTTAACATGAAACTCCAATAATGGATAGGGGAATGTTTGTTACATCGAATCTTGCACAAAGCCGTTGAGCTTGACAGGTGGATGTAGCAGTGGTAAGCAAGCGGAATGAAGCCGTAGGCCGACTTTACCGTTTTAGGCCGCACCGCCGGTGAAGTAACGGGGCTTTCCGATGGCTTCAAGGGTTCTGGAGCTTTCGTTGTTGATCATGCAATAGATGTGGGTGCGCATCAGGAAGGTCACTTTCTGCCGGCCGTACGAACCGTTCGGGGAAGTACAACTCGGGTATAGTGACCACCCTCTCCACTCCGGCCTGGACAGTAGGAACACGGTTCATCTCTTGTGGCGGTCAAAACAATCACAATCCTGCTAAGGAGGGTCACAACCTCAAGCAGGATTGAGTGACGCCACCGGAGCAGAGTTGGCCGTACCGAGGAGGTTGATCGCGGCTTGTGACCAACGAGATCGAAAGAATGAGGCAGTGAGACAGTGAGGGCGTACATCACGGCAATACATCAAACCAAGCCCGGAGAGTCTCACATAAATCTGTCTCACGATACTGATCTCGGCCATCGCCCTCAACATTCAGATATTCCCCAGTCGCAGAAGCCATGCTTTTATTCTTTGGCACTGGCGGCGGTACATCTGATAGAGATGTAGCCCCACACAACCTTCAAACGGATGCCGTAGAGACATCCCAACTTATTCTCGAAGTCATTCTGCGGTACAAACCTCCTCTACCAAAGGACGCCAAGGATCGGAGTGACGAGGGAACACTGAAGTTCTTCGGGTTTATCTACCGAGCAGTCAAGAATAGCGAGCCTGTTCGGTTGGTACTTCCAGCCTTTCCATTCAAGAGTCCAAATAGCAGCGTTAAAGTCTTGGGAACACTCCCTGACAAGGCTGAGGATATTGCTCTGGCACACTTGAATGGGCTATGCGCTGCGATTGAGGATCTATACCCTCCTGGCGCAACTTTGACCATTGTTTCAGATGGATTGGTCTATAACGGTATGTTAGACGACTTACTGCTGGTATTCATCACTAACTTCGTCAGATTTGCTTGGCGTACCTGATAACATCGTCTGGTCCTATGGGCAAGCAGTACGCCAACTCACCGAAAAGAAGGGCTACACACATCTTGAGTTTGCGAGACTCAAGGATCTTCTTGGCATCCCTTCTCTTCGCGATGCCAGCGATGCTATGACATACGCCGCCACTGCATCCTCAATTCGTCTCGCGTTGATGCAACGTTATAGCAGCTTCGACTGGGCTAAATTGACCAACGAGTCGTACGCCAAAGATAACGAAAACAAGCGATTGGTATACTGTGGATATCTGAAGTTTTTAGCTCTGGACCTCGCCAGCACATATCCCGTTGGGCCGGGGCGGACCAAGAGCGCCTTCAAGAGAGGTGTCGAAGTCATCGCAAAGACCATGCTCAAGCGCGGGGAGGCATTCGCTCGAGCAGTCCGAGAGAACTACCCTAATCACATCCGGCTCTCCATCCATCCAAGTACAGGCGAAGATAAAATCTCGATCAACATTTTGCCGGTCCAAAAAACTGTGACCCCGTGGCACAGCGCAATTGCAATCAAGCTCGACGGAACGATGCTTGCGGATCAGCGCGCGACATTCGAGGAAGATGCGAGCATGGAGCTCGTGTTCGAAGATGGAAGACCAAGCCACTTCCGCGAGCGCTCACAGTTGTACGAATGGGGCAGTTCAGCACCGGTAACATTCGAGCCAATGTACCCTTGCGGAGTCATGATCAAGCCGTCTGCAGGACCCAAGGCTCTAGCCATCCAAGATATCGACGCCCAGAAAGTACGCCAACTCGCTGAGCTAAACTCACCAATCGTTCTGCGAGGCTTCGCTCAAACCAAGAATCGAGATGCTTATGTCGCAAAGGCCTACGAGCTGGGTGTTCCTACACCGTGGAAGTTCGGTCTCGTACTGGAAGTCAAGGACCGTGGCGCAGAGGGCCAGGGGCTGAACAACGTGCTGAGTCAAGAGTGGATGCCGTTCCACTTCGACGGCATGTTCAAGACTGAGAAGATCGTTCGAGACGATGGCAGCGAGTACCTGGTCCCGAAGCCTCCGCGATTTCAGTATTTCGCTGCTGTCACACCGAGCCCGAAGAATACCGGATTCACACTGTTTGCAAGCTCCAAGATTCTGTTCGATAACCTGCCGAGCGACAAGACGTTGACATCTCTCGAAAACTTGACCTGGGCAGTGAAGACGTCGTCGTTTGATGCGTCTGCTATTCATGACATGTCGCTTATTGTGGCGCATCCCGCAACTGGAAAGCCTTGTCTCAGATACCACGAGCGGTGGCCACAGGAGAAGACGCGATTCGATCCAACAGAGGTGACCATCGAGCACGGGGATGACAGCATGTGTGATCTTTTGGAGGCATTGCTGCATGATCGCAGGGTCTGCTACTGGCACTCATGGCAGGAAGGAGACCTCATCGTTAACGACAACATAGCGATGCTGCACACAAGGAGCTCATTTCAGGCTGGAGTTGATAGAGAGCTGTGGCGCATTCATTTCGATTAGGTTCTGTATTCTGAGCAGTGTACATGTCCATCTACTTAGCGACCGATCGACCCACTCAGAAGTCTCTCGGCGTAGGTTACAAGGCACACATATTGCTAGTTGATGGGTAATGCGTTCGATCGGAGTAATTTCCCCTTGTATATAATATGCTACTTGATCAGTATTCATCTTGGATGTTTTTGAATGCCTTAGTTTCTCGGCGCCATTCCAACCGTTTGTTGTCATGATCAGCTATGAAATATGCTCGCTACGATCAGATGCGTACCTTCCAGTCCCTTCTACCGGCTTCGAAGACCATCAGGGGCCTTGCGCCCTACTTGACTTTACCTGAAACATATTATGGGAAAAGTCTCGTGGAATCGAAAGTATTACTCCAACTCCCTACGTCTTATAAATCAGATACAGCACTAAGCATTCTAGAAGGATTCAGTTAAGAGCAATCAAAAAGAAAAGGCAGCTGATAAAAGTTGTAGTCACCTCAGAAACTATTGAAAGTGTCTAGGAGCTCTGATTATACCCGAAGTCCTCTATCCAAAACGTTGCAGTCGGCCATGGTAAGGTGCTGTAGGATCGAAATTGGAAACCTAAGAAGAAGCCTCCATGAACCTAGGTGAAGGCAGCGAGCGAAGTTGATGACTTTTTGTCAAGTCAAAGTTCCGTGATGGAGACACTCCTAACTAGCAGAGCGTGAGAGAAGCAAGCTTCCAATGTCCGAAACAGAGGTCCACGAAATCACTCTCCTCGCCATCATCGTCTTGTACCGGCCAGCGGTATTCGATCTTACCAACACCAATTCGGACGTACATGGAGGGATCGCTTGGCGACGGCAGCAACGCGAGACACGCAGCTTTCGTCCTGCGACCCAAAAAGTCAGACCAGATATAGAGCAACATAAACGTCAATCCGAGGTTATGCCCCGTCTGGTATGCTTGCAAGATGTCGCTCCGGTAATGCACGTCGAATTCCACGGGAATAGGAGGGTGCGCTCTGACGCAGAGCTCGAGAAGCTTGGCCTGGACGTCTTTGTAGCTGCAGATACTGTTTCTGAGATCTGTTTTTAGTACTTTGCTGCTAACATGGAGCGTGCCTCGAAGAAGCTTTGACACGTAAGGTTGCCTTTCCCATTCGATGTTCCACCCATCAAGAGTGATGGGTTTCATGACAGCCGGGTAGTGATATGATGGGACTAGGACGCCAGAAGATGATAACCAAGTCCATGTGGGCAGTGTTCTTTCCAAGGGCAATTCTCCCCTAACAATTGACCATGCTAGGTCGAATGCTATCGTATCCTTCCACAGTCCGAGCAGAGATATATCCTGTAGCTTTCTGGAGTAATGCTCGACCATTCCTGCAAGTGCCGGTAATCGATCTGAGGGATACGTGAACTCCCTCAGTGCATAGCTTTTGACAATTGTCCACCACATATCATTGTAGAGTGCTGTGGGCTCTTTGATTAAGTATCTCAGGCCTCTCCATGTGGGGTCATCAATTGAACCGATCCGTGCGTTCAGTAAAAACCCATGTTGCCGAAAGGCATCCCCAGCCATACCGGACAAACGCAGGTCGACGAATTCTTGATCGAAACGTTGTCGGCATTGCCATATCATGTGATGATCTGCCATGTGTAGGATACGTCGAGATAGCGATGCTTCCTGCAAGGCCCATCCTCGTGTATGAAGGGCTGGTATCTTAGATTGTTTTCTCCAAGGTGTCTTGGTACGCTTGAGCTTGATCTTCTGACCGGACCCAGGCTCAGACCCTTCATAGCGAGTTTTGAAGCTAAGCGGTGTCATACCCTCAATGACAACAGCCTCCCGAGATCCAATATCACATCCGCCCTCGCAATTGGTTGATGATGTTGCTGCAATGGTCAGGGAAGAGTTTTCGTATACAGCAGCCATTCTTGCAGCCTCAGATTCCCAGTCCCCGGTGTCATTCTGCACAATGCACAAACTATCAATCCACAGCCAAGAAATGCCGATGCGAAGAGCGATTGTGACAGCATCCCGGAATGTCTTCGGCAGTTCACCCATCGGTAGTCCATGTTTGTGTGCTTCCAAGTTGTACGATGTTGTTTTTAGTGGGCGTGGGCCATCCACACCACCCCAGCAATGACTGAGGGTGGTGTAATCAGGTAACGGGTCAGACCATCCTGCGGTCTCTACCAAATTTATGCGTCCCGCTGTTGCGACGCTCCTCAAGTCAAGAAGTCGGCGTGGATATCCGGGTATTGTGACATCGTGACATGCTCGGTGTTCTTCATGCCTGCCACCGATGCATTCAGCGAGCCATTCGTCAATGGGTTGGAAGCGATTCTCCATATCCAGAACTCTCGAGCTCCAATCTGGTCGTGCGAACTCATCATCCAAGCTGGCTTGCAGATACTAATTAGCACGAAGATTCTAGCAAGCGGTGTGGGCTGGATGGTCGGGTAAATGGCTTACGGAAATTCCATTTGGTTATCCAACAGCCAATAATCTTCCCGGCTTCTTCGTAACGATCCAGCTCTTCTCTGAAGTCAGATTTATCAGCATGGACAAACATTCTGCCCTCGTTACTGTTCCCGTTGAAGGTACCGGTAGGGTCTTCGCTGTCAAGTATCATT
>Ga0181465_100843_pt1 | contig 13094 bp, 14 predicted proteins | sample InSIn3gowninarea_FD_119076 | JGI IMG/M metagenome (GOLD analysis project Ga0181465, IMG submission 119076) | Clean room microbial communities from NASA Spacecraft Assembly Facility at Jet Propulsion Laboratory, Pasadena, California, USA -... ... | reverse complement strand
CGATGCGATCATAGTTAAGGACGCGCAAAAAATTCGTTGTCTTCAAAGGCAATAACAAGCCTGGGCGCATAGTTACTATCACCACGAACAGGCATGGCGCTCGTACAGTCTTTTCGTGTTCCAGTCTCCTCGACAACGTTGTGCGCCAGATATACCGCTTGTGTTATTACTGCTGATTATGCGCACCTTCCATTTTCGAGCCTACTCAGAATTAAGAGCTCGAGTTTACAGCTTCCTCAGTTATCGCACCCACAAATTACTCTTTGCGATTTTAGTAGCTCCTTCCTTTGCTTCTCTTGATCGAGGCCGATGGTCCTGAAGTATGTCTCAGGTTGTACAGCGATAAGCGGTGATAGCAGAGTGATATGCGGAGGCTGCTCAGTGCTAAATCGCACTTTACTGGCTACTTGACGCCCACAATAGCCAGTATGTTCTTGCTAATATCTTTGATGATGTTTACGATTGATCTGCTGATCTTGAATAGGGTCGTGGAGTCGAGAATAGGGGTGGTTGCAGGAGTAGACGCGACCAGCCGATCGACTTAGCTAGCTAGCGAAGAGATGTGCGCCTGTTCGCTAAAAGGAACACTGTGGATGATGCGGGCACAGGTACGTGTGGAGGCGGTTGCAAGGGAAGAAGTGGATGAGCTGTTGAAGGGGTAGTATAGCTGAGTAAGGTGCGCGAAGGAGCAGGCAGACGGTGCTTGCTTGGCAGTCCGCACAACCTATCGGAACACATCCTTCGGAAAGCTTGGAAAGAGGCAGGGTCAAGCGAGCACGTGACGGTTCCTTTTTGGAAATTTGGAGACTGGAACTTGAAACTGTTTTTGTGTCAGATCACTGATTTGTGATTTGTGGCTTCTACTGCTCAGATGTCTATGCGCCGAATGCAGCTCATACGACGTTCCCGCCCTTTTGGGAGCAATTCGCGGCAGCCTTTGCCTGCTGTCTTCCCAGTCATCCTTGTCATGCAATCATTAAAGCCATAATATGCTTCTCACCACCGTCGTTCGTTTCAAGAAGCGTCCACCATCATGCTCTCTTCATCATCACTTCCAGCCCCAGGTGGTAGTGATGAGTTGTCATTGCCTTCTCCTGCTTCTCCAGCATCCTTTTGTTCCTGTTTGGCTTTTCTCGCCTTGCGCTCGTACTCTGCGTACTCCTTTGTCACTGCCAAACGATAATCTGCCACAGCAACATGCTTGTCCAATGTTCGAATTCTGTTCGCTTGAGACAGCAATTGCTGGTGCAGTTTCCCTTCTGAAATCACGTCCATGCCTTGGTCTACGTCGTGAAGAAATCTCACAATACTCGGGCGACCACCAGTGGGTGCCTCAATCTCCGCACGCAAAAAGCCTTCGTTGATAAGTGTGCTGAGATAACGTTCAGCTTCATTGTCAGTCATCCCACCCAGATCCTGTGCGATCTTTGACACAGGCATCGCGGAGTACATCTTGGGGAATCTACCAACATAAAGACTTCTATGGTGGCTGATGACGTTTTGCACAAGGCCTACGTTGGCATCCTGGAAGAAGTCAGCCTGGACTGGGTAAATGACAGAATACAGGACTTACTTCGTCAAATAACGATTGCGCCTCGTGAAACTCGGCCATCAATTTCGCTGGGTCACTCTGCTTGAACGCCTCTACGATCGCTTCATAGGGCTTTGCGGCTGCTTTCATGGTCTTGACGGCATTTCCACTGGCCGATCTGGGTAGACTCTTTACGTCTCCATCCACCAGCAGGGAGAGCAGTAACCACTTCTGATATGCTTCGAGCATGAGGCCATTGGCTGTGTTGTTTGTGGGTGTACAGATGATGTACTCGCAATGGTATTTCGCCTCGTTCCACTTCCGAAGACCGATGTAGGCCATTGCGCAGAGCATCTGGTATTCTTGAACGTCTTGAAGTGAGAACTTTGCTGTTAGGCCGGACTCGATCGTGATATAGCCGTTGCTGAGGTAGTGAGTCGAGCACAAAAGCGAGCCTTCTGGTGCGGTCTTAGGTGGAAAGCTATGAATATCGTGCTGAATGACTTTGAGAGCTGCTGCATATGATTGTGTATCCAAACATTTCCGCAGAAACGTAAGATGTGACGTCGTGAAAGTGCCCAAACTCGGATCAAGCCGTGTCATCGCGTCTGCCATCAGGTTCAGAAGAGCTGTATTTCCTTGTGAGCTGTTTGATCGGACCAAAGACAGTGTATCCAGTAGTGTCAGCCATTCTTGTCCTGCATAGCGTATCTCGATTGGATCAAACTTGTCCACGAATAATCTTGCTTTCTGCCATAGCGCACCACCTGGACTGAGGCTGGGTGAAACGGCACCTTTCTTAACTCCTGCTTGAGCTTGACTGTTAAAGACGAAGAGGTAGGGAAGAGTGTCTAGCTCGGGATTCAGACCCTGGTCGGGTTAGCTGTAGGCACTTCAGAAATTTGAAAGTAGCACCCACCTCGAGCAGATCAGGATGTGCTTTATCATCACCGACGGCCAAAGTCCTGTGTGGTGTTGAGCTCAAAGGCTTGAGGATCTTCTTGTGTATGTGAGCATCTAGAGTTTTGGAAGAGGCTCCTCTCAGCTCCGCTGGCACCCTCAGCTCAACCAGCTGCTCCAACACCACCATTGCTACCACGCAAGCAGACGATTTACCGCCAGAAAATTGTTCGGATTTGAGATGGCCTGGTCTTGATTTCAATCAACACGCTCACAGAGGATTTCTTTCGCGAAGCTTGGCTTCGTACAGCTGAAAAAGATCAGATTAGTGGGATAAGATTGTTGTTACAAGATGGCCTTCGAATGGATAGCAAACAATCAACCACTTCCCCGCATTTGGTCATGACGCATCTGATAGGTCCTCATATCGACATTCATCTTTTTTTTCTGATACGCGATCAAGCCGTCATCTTATGACTACCCATCGCGATGAATAACACAGACTTCCGTCGTCTCGTCTCTGACACACCGCGCCGTCAGAATGAACCCTCCGCCACGCCCTCCGGCTTCGCGAAGCCAGGCAAGCTATCCTCCGCTACCTCCACCTTCGGTGCCCGATCTCGTACCTCTATGCCCATGACTCCACGCGCAATAGCGGGCTCCAACTACAATGTCGACTTTCGACGCCAACTGGCTGAGAGGAATGGAGAGCAGGACTCTGCGACCAAGAAGAAGCTTCGCGGCGCAGCTGCACCAAAAGGCTCTAAGCTCGCCGCAGGATATACGGATCGTGCTGCAGGTAGAGGCGTGCAAGAAGGAGAGGATGAGAAGGCTGCAAGAATCAAAGCGTTGGAAGAGCAGGTCAAATTGGGTCAGCTGGAATTGGAGGAGTTTGAGAAGCTGAGAGACCAGATTACTGAAGGTGATATTGCAAGTACTCACTTGGTTAAAGGCCTAGACAGACAGTTATTGGAGAGGATACGGAGAGGTGAGGACGTGCTTAGTGGAACTGCCAATGATGAACCAGCGACGCAGAAGGAGGAGGAAAAGGCAGAGAACATAATGGCGGAAGAAGATGTCGACGATGCCTTTGCTTCTCTGGAAGAGCAAGAGATCGCGCCGATAGTGCACGAAACGGTGGTCAAGAAGGGTGAGATGGCACCACCACCACCTCCAGTTGCAGGCGTGAAGCGTACTCGAAACGACATATTAGCCGAACTGAAGGCATCACGTAAAGCAGCACAACAAGAAGCTGCAGCGAAAACAGCAGAGCTGCAACTAGGAAGCAGATTTCGCAAGATTGCAGACAAGAAGACTTCGAAAGAGCCAAGAATCGAGATTGATGAGCGAGGCAGGGAGGTACTGATCACTTATGATGAGTATGGTCGCGTAAAACGCAAGGTGAAGAAGGTCGACACTTTCACGGACGACTCGAAACCGCCTCAGGCGCCAGTTCGGCACGAAAAGAGCAACAAATTGATGGGCGCGCTTCTGATGCCCGATAAAGCTACCAAGCCACTAGGCATGGACGCGCCTGCTTTACCCAGTGCGCCGGAGCTCCCAAACAATGATGACGACGACGACGACGACATCTTTGCGGGAGTGGGGGTCGCGTACAACCCATTAGGCGACGTACCAATAGATGACTCCGATTCAGATTCAGACGTGGACGATCCAAAACCAGCTGCAACTACTCAACCACAACTTGCAGGAAGCGCTGCTTCTCCCTCTAATTCCTTGCAAGAAGCCGACTCGGCCGATTCAGAAGAAGAAGTTCAGCCACCATCACAGCCACCATCAATCACAGAAACAGCAGCATTGCCACCAACAACTCAAAAGCAGAACTACTTCAAAGACGAGCCTAGCACCACAGCACCACGCATAGCACCCTCACAAGACCCAATTCTCCTCGGCGCCATCAAGCGCGCCGCAGCTATTGCCACAGCAGCCGAAGAAAAAGAGACAGCCGTACAGTCTACAGCAGCGCAACGCCTGATGGCACGAGATCGTGATCTTGACGACCTCGACATGGGTTTCGGCTCTTCGCGCTTCGGTGATGAGGAAGATGAGGAAGGTGGTGGTAAGATCAAGTTGAGCGAGTGGAAAGGCGGAAACCGAGCTGGAGACGGAGATGACGACGATGATGGTGAGAAGAAGAGAGGCGGTGGCAAGGGCCCGAGGAAGAGGGGTAATAAGAAGAGGAAGGGCGATGCGAATAATGCGGAAGATGTGCTGAGGGTGATGGAGAAACGGAAGCAGATTGGTTGAGCTACGGCCCACTGCTTTATATTACGTGGTATGAAATGACGGTGCATTTGTTCGTTTTCAGCAGCGACAATGGAACTCACACCAGCGTCCCAAGACTCTCAGCTTACACACAGGTTCATACAAAACTCCTTCAACAAGCTATTGCATCTCTAGTAGGCTACAGCCGAACATCATATCCACTTCGACAATTCGATGTAGGACATTCAAGAAGTGAACACCGAGCAGTTCATCCACCTTACTTTCTCTTTAGTCCACCATCATCTCACTATGCCATTCAACTTCCAAACACAATCCGCCAAGACATCAGCAACACGTCACGTCATCTGGCACTGCTCGGGTAGCATGGCACTAACTTGGTTCCTATCAACTCGCGCTCGAGTCCACTAACTCGGCTTGCTGAGAAATAAAGGCAAATTTCATTGACCCCGAACCTGATTGCCATGTGCGGCGAGAGGAAACGAGATCAAAGACATGCTGAACAGGAAAACAACCATAAGTTGATTGATGCGACACTGATTGAAAATCCCATAGATACGGCATAGAGTATTGGATGGAGAACTAGTCAACCTCTTTCAGGTTCTTATGTAGCCTGATCAATCTTGAAGCTGAACCGAAAGCATGTAGGCATGTTCACAGAGAGAGCGATATTGCTCCACACCCTCCAGCAAACGTTCTGGATTTGTACACAAAAACACTCCATCAACCTCATTCTCGATCTACCCAAGACCACCACTCAATCACTCCCTTGTCATCTTGAAGACAATTCCCACATCATCCACATCTCACATCACCTACCTACCTACCAAGCGGCTGAGCCAACCTCGCCTCCACATTCCCTCTATGCCGTCGATTCTCCAAATGCACTCTGAAATTCTTCATCGGGTCCTGCGGCTCACTCGTCTTATACACCTGCCCGGGACAATCACTGCACTTGATCCGCGGCTGCCACTCTTGCGTCGCATTGTTCCAGCGCATCTGCGCCCCAAAGCTGTCGTTGGGGAATTGAGTGTTGAGATCGGCTAGGGCGCTAAGAAGCCATGTAGGCACTGGAGGCGGTTGGTGGCCTGGAAGGACTGATTGGGGTTGGCCGTTCGAGGACGTGTTCTGTATGTACTGTTGTGGTGGTTAGCTGGATGGGCACGATCTCTACTATAGATAGAGAAAGCTTACTTGTGAATTGGGTGGCGGTGAACCTGCTGCCATGCTTGCTTCACGAGATGCTTGTCTTGACGACGACCGTGCAAATGCTCCTGCACCCATGTAGCCAGTTTGACCACCTACTCTACTGACACCTGGTGTAGTGGGCGGCGGCATCCCGTTATATGGCGTCGCAGCTTGCGCATTGAGGAAGTTGCCAGAATAGGGCTGTCTCACACCGGATTTGTATTCTCGCCACCATTGCCTATAACGCTCGCGAGGCAGTCTTAGACGTAGGATCAGTTTTTCTGGAGGGCTTTCGCTGTCGTCACGCTCGTCGATCGTGCGTGCAAAGCGGCGACTTGTGCGTGCTTCAGTGTCTGGTGTCAGGGATCCAGCGTAACCTGCACGCATCGCCACTGAGGCTGCTGCTGCTGCACCTCGAATACCACGCGTTCGTGTCGTGCCACCTTGAGGAACAGCTTGACGAACTGGTGACTCCGGATCCGATAGTTCTGCTTCAGAGTCGTCCGAATCGTCTTCACCAAGGTTTTTCCAGCCTGGGCGTCGTCCTCTGCCTGATGCAGCTCGTACTGGCTTGTACACTCCCGACACCTGTATGTTCTCTGCCGCTCCTGGTATGACAGTAGAGATAACCATTGTTCGCACTGTCTGCAAAAAGCGATCCTTGAGATCTGGCATTGCCAGTCCACCTCTGCGATTGACAGAACGCTTAAGCTGTCGCTGTTCTCTAGATAATGATGAATCTGCCTTTTCAAGCTCGGCATCGTTGAGCTCCAAGAAATAGGGTGCGTAGTCTTTGGCAGCTTGGTATGGTCGGAACACTGTGGGAAGAGGTGATTGGAGCATGTTCTCCTTGACGTCAGGATTTTCTAAAGGTCGACCATCAAAAGGATGTCCGGTGACGAAAAGACTTTTTGTAAACATCTGTGACTGCTCGCGAATTTGATGTGCTATTGCCGTCTCGAATTCGCCCGACAATGACATATCTCGTGCCATTCTAGCAGCGAATTCTTCTGGACAATTCGTCCTATTATTGATATCCCACTCGAATTGGTCTATCAGAGCGTGCTGGCCGATTGTGATATTGAGCTTGATAGTGATCCTCATATCATCGTTCTTGTAAGCATGATACGGCAGATGTGGATCTAGCGCTTCTTCTTCGAACCACGGATGTGGGTGATGATCTATTATTTGCTCCTGTATTGCCTCATTTACCTGTCGTACAAACATGTCGTGGGCTTCTGTGGGTATCTGCAAGTCTTCAACAAGACCATGTGCAAAGAGGACAGGAGAAACTGTTCTGTCATATACATTCCAAGTAAAAGTATCTCTCAGTCGCAGCTTTTCAAATTCTACCTCTAGACGAATTGGCGCTAGCTCTTCAAATTGCTCTGCTTGTACCATTCGATCATTACGTTTGATGCGCAACTCTGGCACTCTTCTCCTTCCAGGTCTCTTCCGTGCTGCTGGATAGATGATCCTGGATGGATATTGGGCAGTCCAGCCATTTCCGTACCCAGTAAAGCCTTCTCCGTGTAGTCGTCCTGGATCGAGAGCAGTGGCATTCCGAAAGTCTTTGAACCATTTGACATCGTCCTTCAATTCTTTTAGTGTCTTTTCTGCACGATCTTGCTGCTGCTGTAGGGTATGACTATAGACTTGATCCTTTGTCACATATTGGTCAAGGAGGAGGTCTTGCATGTTTGGACGATCTTCATTCTTGATAGCATTTCCATCATTGTGCAGGGAGGTGCGTGAATCGGAGCGCGACCTTTTCCTGCTGGTGAAGGTGGTATCTTGTGCCATGTCTGTTCGTGGTGATAGTAACTATGCGCCCAGGCTTGTTATTGCCTTTGAAGACAACGAATTTTTTGCGCGTCCTTAACTATGATCGCATCGTTGGCAATTTCGATTTGTCTGCGACCATAAAAGGACTGGAGATGATATGGGTGCAAAGGAGGACTTGTAATAGGTGTGAACTCTGAGTCGTGCTCAGTCAATTTGTATCGCGCGCAATCGAGACGGGACTGGAAGTTGAAGACGATATCAAGAGTCTGGAAGTACACCAGGTATCAGCTTCAGACCTTATCGAAACAATATTCCATGATGTGACGGCTGCAATGCGCGGGCCGTCCTAAAGACATTGTCGTGAGAAGGTGAGGACACGACATCGCTGTGCACGACACGGAGCAGCAGCATTGTGCAGATGAAGGGCAGGGTGAGAGTGCTGGGCAAGGGAGACCGAGGTAGAGAGTGAGAGAAGCAAGCATACCTTTAGGATAAACAACACATGACTGTTATTTTGACAAAGAAACGCGATAAGACGCACACCGTCGGCGACCTGTTCGCGAATGCCAAGATGTAGCTCCTTTCTTTCTGATTCTGTATAAGGCAGCTCGTAGCGAACCGCTTAAATGCTTCTTATTAGACTTTTTCCCCGCACACAGCTCGTCATGAGGCGGTTTGACTGCAGCACAACCTCATCTTCGTGCTACAAAGAATCTTGTAATTGGCATTGAGATTGTATGAATTGCACAGATTGCTAGTCACCAACGGAGTGACGCAGAGGAGCTGTTTTACATGTAGTACTATTGAAGTGCAGAGTTTAGATACTTGAAGATAGTGCCCACTTCACCCCATGACGCATGACGGTGTGCCAATGTTGCCTCGCTTTCGATCGCGGTTTTCATCTTTCCCATGGAGTTCTTGCAGAATACGCTAGGCGAGAAATGCCGAAATGCCATGCCACTGTGACGTGAGCCGTATCCTACCAAAAATATAACATACTGGTTGTGGTCGGTCTTCTGTTCGCACTTGCGTCCATCTGGAGCATTTGGCCTCGTTGCTTGTAAGGCGCATCTCACTGTCATTACAATAAGTTGCCTGCTTCCTGTTGTGTGCATCTCTTCCCTTCGATCGGTTTCTGCCTGCTTCCCTATTCTATCCACGACATCATGAGCGCGACAGTCCTCGATCCTGCTGTAGAGAATGATGTTACTATGAAGAAAGATTCCGAGGAAACTAGTAGACTACTTTACGCTGGCAACAAACAAGGCGAGACACCTCGAAAGCTGACGCCTTGGCTGTTCGAGAGACCCAATTACCTGCGTTCTGGCTATCTGTATGTCTAAGAATAACGGACAAAATCCAAGGCTGGACAATACTGACATGAAATAGTCGACCATCTACAACGAATATCCATGTGCTGACTTTGAATCCCTGTCATCACAACAACGAGACCGTCAACATTTACAGCCATCTCATTCCTGCTGGTATCTACGCCTATATCATTTTCTCATATTTGACCAGTCCGCCTGGATATATGATCTCGACCGATGTTGCTGTTACTCTTCTCTATGCATTTGGCACTATGACTTGTTTTACTCTATCTGCAATGTAAGCCATTTTTCCTCGCAACAGATACGGTTACTACGTAATTAGCAAATCTTAACTAAGGTCTGCTAGCTATCATATACAAGGTCACAGAAGTAGGATCTCGCATTACTGGACACATCAACTGGACATTGTTGGTATCGTCTCTTTGATGACTGGCGCTGGAGTAGCAATGGTCTACTATGGCTTATATGGACACTCGCTCGCACAGACGATATACCTGACAATCGTACGTTCTACATTGACTGCACACGGCGAGGGGTTTCGTCAGACTAATTACCACTATTAGCTATCGTTCATCGCCTTATCATGCTGCATGACTCTGTTAGTACCAGAAGGCAAACAATCTGTGCCAGCAGGTATCCGCATTTTCATGTTTGGCTGCCTAGCACTTCCTGGAGTAATAGCTATCATTCATGGTCGTTGGCTAGCAGCAGAGGGAGATGTGACCATGACTGTAGGTTTCATCGCTGCCACGGCAGCGTTGAACGCGTTGGGTGCTACATTCTATGCTACAGGATTTCCAGAAAGATATTGGAATGCGTTCGACATTTATGGTTCGAGCCACCAACTCTTCCATATTGTTATTGTGATATCGTCCCTAGTATTCTGGAGTGGGTTACTGTCGAATGTCAAGATGCTGAGGAGTGCCTGATTGAGGAGGAGACTGTCATGACTTGGATGGGTTATGGCTATCACGATTTTACGATTTATTAATACATCTAGCATACATAATACCTTTGTAGCATAATCTTGTTTCCTTCCATCAGATCACATTATCTCAACATTTCAATTGCAAAGCAGAGAAAGGGGTCTGTGTCTATTTATGCTACCTTATTGTTCTCGTTGTCAACCAACTTCTGTAGGTTGCAGCGTCAATGTCGCCGTAACTGCTTCATAAGACTGAACACAAAGCATAGTCTCTTTTCCTTCCACGACTTGAGGATTGTGAGCAACCCGATCAGATCATCCGAAGATCTCCACTGCAAAGCGGAGGGGAGAGAAACACCTTTGTCTAATATCATGCTACTTCTATGTTCATTGTTCTCGTCGTCAACAGCTCTTGTAGTAGATTGCAACATCAATGTCGCCATACCTGCTTTATGATATTGATGACAATTGGTTGCTTTACGCATCGGATCGAGCTCCGACAAGTTACGTCATGCGATTGCCGAGCAAAGTAGGCAGGGACTCGTCTCGCCCTCTATTTTAAGAGACAATTTCTCTTAATGTCCACTAAAGCATAGAGCTAAGGTGTACTACATTATGCACCTTCCATCATACCACGTAGCCTCCAACCAACACCACCAAACGATCAAGGTGGCCAAAGATCAGCAGAACCGTGAAATCACGAATCTGCCCCTCCAGAATCCCGTCACCAGTTCATCGGGATCTACTTTAACCTTCCATCGAATTCCAGATCAGATGAGCCGGGGCCAGCGGTGCAACATCGGTCGCTTATGCATATCCACTTTCGCACAAACCTGCATCATGCATGTCGGGCGTCCAACCAATCCGTGGCCTTCGGAAGCATGCGGATCGTGAGTTGCCCCTCCCCCCGCCTCCACTTTGAGAGCTATACAACACGTCATGAAGATTGCCTGTTGCTTGTAGATTGCACCATACCACGAGATTTGCGTCAGTGTGCAGGAGACCAGGCTGTCCTCAGGGTTCAAGCTTGATGTGAGATGCTGCTTATAAGTAGTTGCTTGCCGCCCGTCTAAAAGATCTTGTTTCATTATCAACACCAACAATCAACTCCAATACCAAACACACACACATCAATCAATATGTCTGGAACCGACCAATCCCACGCTACCTCCACCGGAGCCTCCAAGGTGCCCGAGTCCATCCAGAAGAACGCTCCTGGTTCGTACACTTCCTTTGCTTCAGTTTCATATCTAGTTACTAACTTTCTCCATTAGAGGGCGTCGAGCGCAACCTCCCCGAGTCTGTCCACCCCACTGGTGACGCTCCCAAGGGCGAGACACACGCACTCGGTGGTGGTAAGGACTCCATCGTTCCCCAGAAGATCCAGGAGGTATGTGTTTTATGCACAGTCAATTCCGTCAGCTTCATTTACTGATTGACATCTAGGCCGTGCCCGAGGGTCTTGAGCGTGCTCTCCCCAACTCCATCCACAACACCGGAGACTAAGCGTATCGCTTCCACATCAGCCATGACCGACCTTCGAGAGTGATCTGGAGTACATCCACACAAATATGGATAGAAAGAATCAAACATATTGAGAAGGCACGATTGAAGGAAGATATCCAACTATGTAAATAATATCATAATCAAGAATATATTGCACCAACCTTGCTGCTGTCACTATATTCATTCGTGTTGTGAGGTACTCGAATTGTATTTACTGGACATCGTATGGCGGACTACGCCTCGACGATCATTGACCGTCGACCATCGACGTGAACGAATGATGAACAGCTGCAAATTCTTGAATACAAATTCGATTCGATTAGGCACGGACATCGCAGGAGAGAGCTCTTTTCCTCTCAACCCTTCATCCCTATACATCGAGGTCGACTCTACCAAGAAGAATATTCTTGTCGCTGTCCCTCTCTGATCTCCTCTTTTTCACCCCTCCTTTGTTCTTCCCTTCGCTTTTTCCTTCCTCACTTCCTTTGTCCATGCTCCCATTCCAGAGGACGTCATTGTGATGGACGACGATGAGCTCATCGATATGGACTTCCCAGCAACTTCACCACGTCGCGTCACCTTTGTTGATCCAGACGAGAAGGAACCCGAGTTTGTCGTCTCCGGACTTGGAGGAGTATACCCAGACGACCACTTTGCCATCACAGTTCAGCGTCGTCACGCCCCGTCTTCTCCCAATGCATCCACGATCAAGACACACACTGTCCCGAATCGCCTCTTCAAGTCGATCAAGCAACAATCTCTTCGTTGTCACTCCTCCGTCATGTCCACAAAGCGGACGAGCCTTCTTCCCTCCGAACTCCCACCGCCCTGCTACGACTTTAACAGTGATTCCGAATCCGACTCTGGTAATGATTCAGACTCTTCATCACAATCCGGCACCGGTCCTGCTCCTTCGACAACAGATCTTCCTCGTCTGGCTACTCTCTCCACCTTCGCCGCCCTGCACGGCCAAAACAAACGTCGCAGACTAAATACCTTACGTCAGTTTTCGTCAACCTCATCAACATCAACAACAACATCTTCCCAGCGTGCCCATGCAAATCGCACATCACGCATCAACTACTCACCCTCAGCATCATCGTCCTCCTCATCATCATCCGGCTCTGAAGCAGAGTCCACCCGTCGCGGCGCCCCAAGTATGTCTGAAGGCATCGATTTCTTGGCTCATGCCAGAAGAGTCGATCCCGAGCTGATTGGCCGGGCCGAGAGACAATACGATGCTGAGATGGCGGAGCGACTGGCTGAGGAGATTCCTGCTGGTAGTAGCGCTGCTACTGCTGGTGGTGGCAGTGGATGGGGAAGTCCGGTTGGTGCGGGACGGGGAAAGAGGAAGAGAAGTAAGGATGATGCGTATGCTGATATTCCTGATAATGAACATGTTGGGGATGTACTTGATGATGGAAGAAGAGGGGAGAGTGAGATGGATGATGAGGATAGTGATGAGGATGTGGAGAGGGGAAGCGTGTCGAGTTGATGTCCGTTGGCTTCGGGACGGTGATGCCAGCGTGGGACGTGCTTCAGGCGTAGGAAGGGAATGATAAGACTGGTTGGCTGGGGACGTGACGAGGAATGGGAATGCCCAGGGGATGCCCTGATGAACGATCATGAATGAACCCTATTTCTCTGGTTTTCTTCTAAATTGATACCCGGTTGTATATATATA
>Ga0181465_100561_pt2 | contig 13097 bp, 12 predicted proteins | sample InSIn3gowninarea_FD_119076 | JGI IMG/M metagenome (GOLD analysis project Ga0181465, IMG submission 119076) | Clean room microbial communities from NASA Spacecraft Assembly Facility at Jet Propulsion Laboratory, Pasadena, California, USA -... ... | reverse complement strand
TAACATCAACCTTGCCTAACAGCCACACAGCCACGAAGAAGCCGAAGGTGGCGAGGGTAATGGTAATTGGCTTCAAGAAGCCAGCTGTAAAGGGGTAGTCATATGTTACCTAGGCACGAATTAGTCTATGAGAGTGTTGTAGTGGTTGTAGCAGAATCTGAGCTTACAATCAACTCTCTGTCCCTCAGCTCATCCACGAGGTTAACAGCAGTAAGTTGTAGGACAGTGCGGCCAGTTGTGTCCATAAAAGTGCGATGGATGGTCATATCGCTAGCCACGATTGGGACTGAAGTCTCATACTTGATGTTCCTAGGATGTCGTGATTAGCACAAAATATTTCAGGAGGAGCACGATCGTTTAGTTACTCACTTTGCACCCTCAGGCAAGATAACTCTGACCTCCACCGATTCATACTGCACTCCCTCTCCCATCTTCGGTCCTTCCAAGAACGGCACATTAAGCACATACCCATCCCCCGTCTTCAACTTATGTAGCGCACCCCTCAACCCCCTGTCCCATCCAACACGGAACTTGTAATTCCAAGCACCAAAGATAGGGTAGCGCGGCCTAATCTCAAGATTGGCTTCCATCACGTTCTTCCTGAAACGACTGGTGGAGACATTTCCAATGTCGTCGGTGAAGTAAGGATCGCTGGCGTCGTTCTTGAGAGGCATGGTAATCCATTCCATAGCTGAGCTGGGAGGTTTGTAGTAGGCGGAACGTTGCCATTCGACGCGCGAGAATTGCGACTTCAGTTCGGCTCCTTTGTTGGTTAGCCAGTAGCGCTCTTCAGTCGCGAGGTTGCCGCCCCAGTGGCTGACTTCAATGTCGCGTTCGAGAAGTGTTGCGTATGGGATTGGACGTGTGAAGTCGTAGCGCACGGTTGCGTGTTCGATGGAGCCGGCGGGAAGTTCGTTGAAGGGACCGTAGGTTATGGTTGAGCCGGTGCGTTCGGGGGCGTTGCCTTCGCCGGAGGAGACGTGGGTGAAGCTTGTGATGTCGTCGTTGGGAAACTTGAGCTTTGTTTTCTGCTTGAGAGTGGTGTAGACGGTGGGAAGGTAGGCGTTGAAGGTGTAGGTAAGGTATTGCTTGTCGGCTTGGTTGATGGCGGCTGGAAGGGGTTGAAGTAGAGATAGGAGAGCGTATGAGATGGTGAGTGTTTGTTGTTCTGCAGGAGCGAGAGGCTTGGGCAGGCGGACACGGTAGAACTGGGTCCATTCACACAGCATGTACATTCGGAGCTGGGCAGGGTCAATACCATCCTCCTGAGTTTCTCAAGATACTACTGCATACCTGAAAGCATCACTACCGAGCAGTTCAACCACGAATGGCTTTGACCCAGCTGCCTTCTTGTCCTTGACTTCCAAGCTTCCTACCTTTCCTACTCGGTCACCCTCAAATGGAATGTAGTATTCATCTTGCGGCGAGGGCGAGATGTTCTCAATGACAACATTGATGTACTCTCGTGGGTATGACTTTTCCAGGTTAATGCTGCGAACGAGGTTGTTGTTCTGGAAATGTTGCGGCGGCCTGAAAGCTGAGGGGATCTGTTGTGAAGAGGAGGTGGAGTTGACTTGGGCAAGGGCGCTCACGGATAGCAGCAATGCTGCTGCCCAACTCCGAATGTACATGCTGTGTGAATGGACAATGGTTCAGAGTCCAATGGGGCAGGCTTGGGCTTCTGGCTTTGGGCAATCTGGCATTGAATTGGAAGCTCGGACCATCCACCTAGTTCTAGTCGGCGCCCCCTTTTTGAACTTGGCTCTTGGTCAACCTCCTCTCTTGCAATCACTACCTAGGTATGATGGTATGATACTCCACTGATAGAGGAACCCATGTCTTCATGTGCTCATGATTAACCTTGACCTTTGCCGTGATTCATCATGTTAAATCCTGCAAGATCCACGCTATCGTACTTGCGCCCACATCTTCAAAAGAGCAGACACTTGCATGGCATCCCATCACTACAAAGTCACAATGTACATGTGTCTGAGGAAGTGAGGGAAGCTATAGCTGCAAAACAACCCGTTGTAGCTTTAGAGTCAACAATATATACTCACGTGAGACCCTTTCAGCAACCCCCAGAAAGAACCCAAAGCTGAATCAAGCAGGGCTTGCCATACCCAGAGAACCTGAAACTTGCCTTTCATCTGAGCGACACAGCCAGGAGACATGGAGCAATCCCTGCCACCTGTGCTGTCATCGATGGCATACCACGCGTGGGCTTGGATCAGGAACAATTGACCAGACTGATCGAATCCAAGAATGCTCATAAAGTCTCGAGAAGAGACCTTGCATATGTGACTGCCAAAGGACTGAATGGAGGTTCGACTATTGCTGGAACTTTGATACTGGCACGTCTTGCTGGGATCCACGTGTTTGCAACTGGTGGATTAGGCGGGTTAGTGAAGGGTCCAACTAGCATGCTCTTTGCTCCTATCTGACCTACGTACAGTGTACACCGTGGCGGCGAAAATAGTCTCGACATTTCCGCAGATCTGACAGAACTAGGCAGAACACCAGTCGCCGTTGTTAGTAGTGGTCCCAAAGGCTTTCTCGACATCCCGAGAACGTTGGAATACCTTGAAACGCAAGGTGTACACGTTTCGACCTTTCTAGACGGTAGACGTGGCAATGTAGACTTCCCAGCTTTCTGGGCTAGAGATAGTGGTATCAGGAGTCCAATGGCAGTTCGAGATGAAGCCGAAGCGGCGGCAATTATTAGTGAGTAATAATAAATAAGGACGTTATAATTTACAGACTGACGATTCTCAAGATGCTCATCTATCGTTGTCTTTGAGTTCTGGATTATTATTCGCAAATCCAGTACCAGTAGCGCACTCAATCCCGAGAGAAGACATGGCAGAGATAATAGAAAGGGCACTCTTCCTAGCAGACCGAGCTGGTGCCACCGGCAATAAGAATACGCCATTCGTCCTAAACGCAATCAAAGAATTGAGTGGGAACAGAAGTGTACCAGCTAACAAAGCTCTTGTCGAGGCAAATGTCATCAGGGGTGCTAGAGTCGCAGTGGAGCTCAGTAAATTACAAAGAGGTGAAGAAGGGTCGTCGAAAACAAGCAACTTCATGCCGAGATTCCTCGGTGGTGAAGATACACTATCTGGGTTGAATGAAGATTTACACAGGAAATCACTTTCAAATCAAGCACCACCAACAAGACAATCATTAACCAAAACAAGCAATACACCCAGCCAACCAGAGATATTAGTAGCAGGCTCACTTGCAGTTGACATATCATGCGACTACACTCCTCCACCCACTTCTCCTCAACTAAGCACCCCACAACAACACACATCCAACCCATCTCACATCTCAGACACCCTAGGCGGTGTTGGCGCAAACATAGCACGCGCCGTACACCTTCTCGGCGCAAACGTACGTTTCTGCTCAGCAGTCGCCGACGATCTGGCAGGTCGTGGTGCTTTGCAGGCCCTCAAAGATACAGGTCTTGACACATCAAGCATCCAAATCCTACCAGGCAGCACAGGTGCACGTACAGCACGCTACGTGGCGCTCAACGATGCGAAAAAAGACCTGGTCATGGCAATGAGCGATATGAGCATCATCGACAACATTCCGGCATTCCATCTGCGAAACTGGACACAAAACCAATCCTCAAACTCGAACTCAAAACCAGCCTACCTTATTATTGACGCCAATTGGTCCCCTCCCACCCTGCACGCCTGGCTATCCTGGGCTCGCACGCACAAAATCCCCACAGTCTTCGAGCCCGTCTCAGTCGCAAAATCAACCCGTCTATTCACCCTTCCACCCACAAACTCCAAACCTACCATCATCCCAACCCACCCAACCCCACTAATCAACATCCTCACGCCCAACATTCACGAACTCTCCGCCCTCTACACGCACGCTCGCAGCACTCACCTCCTCGACACTCCAACGTGGTGGAACATTATCAACGCTCTCGGTATCCCGTCAACCGGTGCCCGCGTCGCCCTCAGCCTACTCACCACGCCCTCACTAGTCGACGCCGGAATACCACAGCGCGCCCTCCAACTGCTGCCTTTCTGCCCAACAATCCTCACAAAACTCGGTAGCCAGGGCGTACTTCTAACAATGCTTTTGAACGCCCACGACCCCCGCTTATCGAGTCCGGAAGCCGCTGAATTCATTCTGAGTCGTTCGCAAAGTGAGAGCGTGGGCGGGGTGTATATGCGGTTATTTGGGCCTGCGGAGGTGGTGGCAGAGGAGGAGGTCGCGGGAGTGAGTGGGTGTGGAGATACGTTTTGTGGGGCGCTTGTTGCTGGGCTGGTGAGAAGAGGAAGGGGGGCTATGGTGGAGGAGTGTGTTATGGAGGCGCAGAGGGCGGCGGTCTTGACGTTGAAAAGTAGGGAGAGTGTTAGTGAGGGGTTGAGGGGGATGAGAGTGGAGTGAATAAGAATGAGGATGTGATATGATATGGAGGAACTGAAGGAAGGAGCGGCGTGTTTGTTCATTTCATGGTATCAAGATCCACAACGCCAGCGCTTTGCCTCCTTTAGACCACCTCGTTCACAGGTTTATTAGGCTCAATGGAGCTGTCATCTTTGAACAATTGCGTGTGGCTTCCTTCACCCGGGTTATACTCCTCTTTGTCAGCCTTCACATCTGCCTTCCACCATCCCTCTTACTTGGTGACATCTCTATCCCTCTGCGCCACATTCAATCCCAATATCCCCGCATCCAAGAACACCTTGTTCTTTCCTCCCATCAGAATACTCGCCACATTTCGTGCATTCTCAAACTCTCTCAGGTCAACATAAGCCCTGCTCTTCTTGATCGCATCACCAATCAACTCAGCAGATCGTGCCTCACCCTGGGCGCGCACGACGGTAGCTTGCTTCTCTTGACGTGCCTTGTCGACGACGAAAGCGGCACGTTGTGCGTCTTGCTGAGCCACTTGTTTTGCTTCGACTGCTGCGGTGAATTCGGGGGAGAATGCCAGATGCTATAGAAAGGAAACACTGTTAGTAGGTGAATCAAGTGCGCGAGATCTGGTATTGTATACATACCGTCAAAGAAACATCGTCCAACATGATGTTAAATCTTGCCGCTCTCTTCACCAAATTCTCCCTGACTAGCCTACTGACGTTCTCTCTCTGTGTAATCAACTGACTTGCGTTAAACTGCGCCACCACACTCTTCAACACCTCGTTCACAATCGAAGGCAACACACGCTCGTCGTAGTCGGTGCCGAGGGTACGGTAGATTTGTGGTAGAGCGTCAACTCGGGGACGTGATAGGACACGGCAGGTGATGTTGACCATTTGAAGATCTTTTGTGCCGGTGAGGGAAGCGACGTTGCGGGGTTTGGCGCGGACGTCGTAAGTGATGGGTGTTTCGAACCAGGGGAGGAGGAGATGTGTTCCTGGATTGGTTCGTCAGCTTTGAAGCTCGATTACCCGCGAGGGCGTAACAGTTGAAGGCGTACCTTCACTATAGATCTGAGATGATACACCGCCTAATCTTGTGTACTTGATTGCTCGGTGACCACCATCAACTGGAGGAGAGATGTTGTTAGTTCATGTCGCCACCTATAGCTTGCGTATAGCTATTCTTGTAGAACATACCGTTGAAAAGAGCATTGTTGGCGACCCAGAAGCCACCAATACCTAGTAGAAGAAGACCGCCGCCTCCTAGAATGTTTCTTGGGCTACCGCCGGGCATGCCTTTTTGCGCATTTCGTAGTGTCTGCTGGAGCTGTCGGAGACGTTCTTGGTCCATGGCTGATGAGATCCTATAGACGGTTCGGAAAGACGAGAAGGTGAATGTCGAGATGTGTAGAGGGCGCAGTGGGATATCAGTGCAACTTGAAGGTGGAAGGCGAAATCCGACAGGATGATCATGAGATGGAGTATGAAAGTCGTGGACATGTGACATCGCCGGTTATATAATCAGGGTTTGAATACAGAGCATATACGAAACAATGTTAGGCTGAGTATCTTCATAGATTTGCCTGTTTCATTCTCTGCTATTTGTGTAATGTAAATGTGGCCAAAACGGTGGTGACAGTGGAATCAAGATGTCTTGCTGTCAAGTATGGTGCAACAACCTGTCCGTTGTGGGATGGGTCTCGTCAGCCCACCACTTCAAATGAGTTGGCTTTCATGTCTCTTCTCTGCGCGTGATGTGGTCTATTGCTTTCTCATCTTTCTTTCTTGTCGCTGTTGTATCAGATGGATAGCTGTCTGTATCGTGGTGTTACGTGGGAAACGAACGAAAGCACAGTATTCGACCTGAAGCTGAAACCGAAATGACCAACCAATCCTTTTTCAACAATCCGTCCACCGTAGTCACTTCTCCAGTACGCCATACATTGATCGCAACATGAAGTCTTCTCCAACATAATTCATAACAGCATAACCTCTTGGAATTCAAGTTCGTACTCCACACCTTCACTTGCGTGTTTTTCGCGGTATTGGTGGCGGACTATCATCATCCTCTTCGTCCTTTTTAAGGTTCGATTTGCTTGTCACAAGTATTAGCTTACTCCTCGCCTCGATCGTTCACACCTCAATGCACACACCTCTTGCTCTCTCTCAGCCCAAACACTTTTCGCAAACCCTTTCCAAGCGAACTACTTCGTTGCTGCACATCGGTCTCAGTATTGGGGTATATAGTGTGTTGATCCTGTTGGAATCTCACTCTTCTTGGTTCACTCTCTCTTTCCTTTCCACGTCCAGGTGAATCTCTTGTCGGCGTTCGAGTCGTACTTGGCGAGCTTGGTCCTGCTCTGAACGATGGCGATCGAGGGTCATTAGGTGTCTTTGGCGTTCCGGTGCTAGTGCTGGGTGTGCTCGGTCTGTTTGCAGCACTACTACTGACTGTTCTTTCTTGTCTCATTGGTAGTGTAGATTGTGTAATCTTAGGACTGGTGGCTCCGAATCTGCCCATGCTGCTTATGGGCGCCGAACGTGGTGGAGGTCGTCTTGATGGTCCTTCGTCTGGTGAGTCTTTGTCCTCCGAGTCGTTATCGTCATCGTCGTCTACAGCTCGTTCCTCGTCTCCACAGACCACGACATGCCATCCCATATCAGCCGAGCTGTGTAGTTCATCTCTTAGCTCTGCCATGGCTGCCCACTGTTTCTCTGATATGCCTCGATTTGTTATGGCGCCAACATCTGCACTCAAATTGACTTCGTGGACTACATCGCAGACGAATGCAAAAGGTTGCGAGGAGACGGTTTCGTCCAAGGGATTGTATTGTTCGATGAAGCGGAGGTTAGGTAAGTTGATCATGACTTCAGGGTAGAGAGAACGGAACTTGCGTAGCAGTGCTGCTGTTGTTCTTGGTGCTATGAGAACAGTTTTTATTAGATTGGTGTTGTGATGTATTAAAGAATGTTAAGTCAGGTAGTGTCTTTCTTATTTCACTCACCCATGAGCCATTCTGGTGCTGCGTCGTCGATGTTGTTTAAAATGACGTGGATTCGTATCTTTGCACGAGGCCATCGAAACCCGTGGATGATGTAGGTTGGCATCGTGATGTCAGTTCATCAAGTTCATTCGTTTGCTCGTCGACGTGTGAAAACAGGGTTGTATTGAGATAAGTATTAGAGGTCGGTCTGCATCACGCGAGACAATGCTGAAACAAAGAGAAGCAAAGAGAGAGCCATCCAGACAAGTCATCGAAATCTCAATTGCATGAGCAGAAAGGACAGAGCCGACCGGACTTTTGTAGCCATAAGACCAAGCATGACGAGCTCTTGCGAATCGACAAATTAGTACTCGGGATAAGTGAAGCGAGCAAGGATGGGCTCCCTTTCACGACGTGCCATTGGAGGAGAGTGGTTTGATTGCCGAGAAAATAAGCATGGGCTTCCATGTGTAGGACCTTGTTCGTAGCGTGTTTACCACGTTTCACCACCCTTGGCAAACGCGTCCGATGTTGCCCGAGAAATGATCAATATATTGAATCTGGAAAACTTCGAGGCTGAAGCTGAGAAGTATTGCTACTAGGGTTGGGAAAAGACGGCAAGATGAGAAGAATCAATATAAAATCTCGAGGCCAAGCTGATAGATGTTGCTTCTAGAGCTGGGAGCGCGAAAATACTTGCGGAAGATGCCGTAATGTTCAACTTTTCCAAAGGCGCTTTGGTCCGCTCGAGCTATCAAAAGACTTTGATAGGCGCCCATAGCACGTGGATTTTAAGGTTGGTCTACGGCTCCTTGCAGGCGCAATCAATAGCGTCAATAGCGTCAGTAGCGTTAAAAGACTGCTGCCCCCTGGTCAGAAACAAACAGAGAAGATGTCAACGAAACCTCAAGAAGATAAAAACGTATGGCGGTATATCTCATTGTGCTGTTTTGTCAAATGGTAGCGTGTGCCTATCTAAGACTGCATCTATCATGAAAACAGTATCAGCTCCTCGTAATTACTAACAAGCCTAGTCCTCTTCGCAATGGACACGTCTAATCATACCCTAGGCGCACGGCACCAGCCTGTAATCATATAAATCGCGATTCTGGAGAAGTCACGTGCACGAGATTTTGTTGCGGTTTCGCTTTGCACCTACGCTGGTGGTAGAAAGTCGGTGGAAGCATCAATCACGCTCCAGTGATGCGAAGAGGCCGTGACGAACCAGAGCTGCGAAGACGCTGTAACGAACCAATCGATGTCGACTAGTATGGACAATATCGACACGATCTTCACAGAATTGCTCAATCAATCAATAAGAAAGCCCTGACGACAGGTAGTCAGTGTACTTCGAAATTCGGCTCTAAAAAGCTACTACGTGGCAATACAGGTAGTTGAATAGTATTAGCCATTATCACTGCAATCACTGGAATTGCCAGATGAAGAGCTTCCACAAATCATTCAACACGACACTGGACAAAGAGTTCAGATGCTGAGTGTATGAGGCCATAACCTTCGTGGTATCTTCATTTAATCCGAGTTAGAAATTAGACTTTTATTTTGATCCCATATGGAAACAAACCACACTGTGTCCACGAGCACGAGAATCAGACCGAGAAAAAGGTGGTGGATATCATTGGTATTTCGACAAGACACAAATCTACATCTATCTCATCGGTCGGGCTTCATCATGTGAATCTCTTCGTATCGTCTGTAATTGCTTTCATACCAAAGATTAATTCCGCATTAAAGCTTCGTGTCATCACTCTCACCTCTCTCCTTTACCTTTACATCCACCTTTCCTCTCTTCTACGCCCCAATCCGCTTAAAGAAGTAAACATAAGCAAACTTCTTCATCTCTTCCACATTCTCCGGTTCCGCTTTAGCAACCTTCTCGTCATTAAACAAAACCCATACTTGCTTGTTATTTTCATCTGGAATTTCCTTGCGAATGAAGGCGACGTAGTGGCCGGCGTGGATACTGGAACCTTTATGACAGGCGATTGATTGCAGTTGGAAGGATGTGGGATCATTGTTGTCTGGTGTGTGGCCAGGGAGTGGTTTGGGTTCGGTTGAGGATGAGGGAGATGTGGAGGAGGCTGGTGTGGGCTATATAGCGGTGTTGTGTTAGATTGTGTTGCTTTTCGTGTGTGTCTCGAACGTCGTGATGATTGTGGTGAACATACCTCATCATCCCCGAAATCTCCCTGGGCATCCGGATGACTGAAAAGCCAATCGACCGCCCTCTCCATATCACCACCTGTTTCCTTCAACGCCTGTCTTGCTTGAGGTGCACTGAAGCCCATGGCACCAAGGTCCTCAATCTGCGAGGGGTCAATCGTTACACTACTATTACCGCCAGCAACGGCCGGCGACGATTCATCTGGCATTGGCTCATCAATATCAGCATCGTCCATATGCTCGAAAAGCCAGTTCGATGCTGCTTCGACGTCAGAGTTGCCGGTTTCTTTCAGTGCTTTGACGCAGCGAATAGTCGGGAAGCCCATGGACGTCAACATCTCCAAGCCGGCTTCGTTGGGCACAAATGCAGTGGACGATGTTGCGGCGCCACCTGTGTTGGTATCTTCGGGCAAAAGCTCTTCGTTCTCTTGATGACCGCGAGATACGTAGTCTTCGAAGGAGATTGGCTCATCTGAGACAATCACAGGCACGTCCTGTTTCGTGGGCAGCCAATTTACAATCTCGAAACGACGGGCATTGATGGCGAGGATATCTGGGAATGTTTTGAACATGCTTCGTTTCGTGAACGCTTTGTTGGAGCATGACGGACAGGTAAGCTCGACTTCTTCTGCTGCAGTGAAGATGTCGAGACATTCTTTGAAGGTTACCGGCTCGAACTGTTCCTTTTCTTGCGAGTTGGGTGTGGTGTTGTCTGCTTTGTCGCCGCTCGCAGTTTCTTCTGCTTTGGTGTCCACGTCCGTCATTTTTGAATCAAGATCAGAGCGTGGTAGTCGTCGGATTGGTACAGGGATGGAAATGTTGTCCATTTCGTCTGTACGGTATCGTACTTTTTGACAACTCGCACATTGCAGTCTTTGCTCAATGACGAACTTGAAAGCGTTGACTGGGTTTGGCTGGTCTGTAGGATGTTGTGATCTAGTGATGAGTTGGAGGAGGTGAAGGAGAAATTCGAAAGCGTCTTGTTGGCGCATGGTCGAGAATTCTGCATGGCCTTTTCCTATCAAATGCTTGAGCATCGCCGGTGCAATGCCTTTCTGATGTGGCACTTCGGTGGTTTCTTCTGAGACAATCACATCGCGGTCGGGGTATGCATAGCGTCCTGATAATAACCCGTCTGCTATCTTCCGTAGTTGTGTCTCCAGGTCTTCTGCTGGCTTTTGTGCAGAAGTATTGTCGTCATGTAGATATCGCTGTTTGAACTCTGGAAATGAGAAGAGGCACTGTACAATGCTATTCATGTAACAACTGTTCCCCAAATTCTTCAAACCAGTGAAGCCAGGTCCAAATAGAGGCTTCAGTTCTTTACCATCCGCGGTCGCCATTGAAAACTCCCATTTCAGGTTCTGCTCAATCTGCATTTCAGTCAAGCTCTTCTCAGTCTTGACTCTGTTCGCTATATTGATGCCCCAGTTTGCGAGGTGTGTTGCAATTTCCGGGTCGACTCGCTCTTCATTACAGGAGTAGCAGTAGATATCTGCTGTGCCATCCGCAGTCAACGATCCCAGCTTCACTGCGACGGGATGTTGCGTTGTATCCACATGATACAGTCCGTGTCCATTACCACCCGTACCTCCGTATTGCTGCCGACCACACCCAAGATTGCCACAGGTCAAACAAAGCCAGAGATTCTCTTTCAGATCGCACATGGCGCAGTGACCCAGATCACCTGAATGTATTGTTCGTGGCTGTTCTTGCTCGAGACACAATGTATGCTCACAAGCAGTCATCTCTTGCTCCCAGGCTTTGACCTCTTCCTGTCTTGCAAACGTTTTCGCCTTTATAACCGCATCAACTACTTGTTGCAACTTGCCAGACGAGCTGTCTACATCATCTACACCACAATCGTGACATCGTACTTGTGTGCTTGTTTCGTATCGATCTTGTTCCGTCTCGGCCGAGATGGCGAGCTTGGAGATTTTCTGAGGTGGCTCGTCGCGGTTGACTTGCTTTCGTTTGCGCTTGATGTTGAGGACGAGAGGGTGTTTGTGTGTGCGGTAGTGGAGTTGGGAGTGGTTTCGTTCGCCGGTACAGCCGCCGTTGAAGCAGTAAAGGCAGACGTCTAGGCCGGAAGGATCGTCGATGCTGTCGAAGCATTGTGTGCAGTCTTCGCGATATACGCTTTGTGATGGGGAGGGAGCATGTAGCTCTGGAGGAAGAATGTTAGTGGACTGTTTGTCTGTCTCATAAACGAACATACCAGTAGCGTTGACGTGTTTGCAAGCCATTATCGTACTGCGAGATGTAGTGAAAGTGCTTTGTGATGTTGTTGTTGCTGATCAGGTACCCACGTTTCACATCCTATGAAGCATGTGAAAACAGAACGTCATCGGTGTTTCAGGATTGTCCCAGCCTTAACTCATCCTACTTCCTCTCCTTCCGCTCCTTCTTCGCCCTTTCATCACCGCATCAAATTCAGCACTTTACATACCCAAATCACAACTATCTCGTCAAGATGGAGAACCCAGGTAACATACCCACACCTCCTCCCTTCTCCTTAAAATCAACTAACCACCTCCGTAGTCGCCGAAATCTCCCACGTAATCCACCTCCTCACCCAAACACCGCCCTCAATCCAAGTCGATGCTCTGCGAAAATACTTCCTCCCAACCGCCTCCTTCACCCATCCCCTCGTCCGCGTCCCCTCCTTCCCCTCCTCCCTAACAGTCCTCGCCCACATCTACCGGTGGTACAAAATAATGTCCCCCCACATCACCAACCTGCGGATCAACAGCATCGCCTTCGACGAATCCCACTCCATCCTCTACGTCAACCTCAACCAAACCTTCAGCATCTGGCTCTTCCCCTTCCACCACTCCCATGTCAACTTGACGACAGTGCTGTATCTGGAGAAAGGCGTTGGACGGGGCGTGACAGATGGAAAAGAGCGGTATTATATCAAGCATCAGGAGGATCTGTACCAGACGGATCAGTGGGTCAAGTTCCCGAGTCCGAGGATTTTGCCGGCGGTGGTGTGGGTGGTGCAGTGTTTGGCGGCGGTGGTGTGTATGATTTGTTTGTATTTGTTTGCGTGGTTGGATTTTTTGGAGGAGAAGGAGGTTGTGGGAGATAAGGCTTCGAAGAAGGAGAGGAAGGAGAAGAAGGGTGACGAGTATGAGATGAAGACGATTATGAAGAAGGGGTTGCAAGGAGGGAGACAGGATACCAGCGGTAGTAGTGGTGACCCTGCACATGAGAATCAGGCGTTTGCGTCGGGGTTTGTTGAGGCGCCGCCTGGGAGTGGCAGGTTTGTGACTGCGCCTGTTTCGCATACTATTGAGCATTGAAACTTGCCCGAGGCACGAGGGCTATAGTAAAGGGCACGAGAGGGCTATACTATCCAACTCTTCTGGAAGGATGAAAGGAATCCAGCTAGATTCGGACGATGGTCAGATATCTGAAAGAGCTATGGGTGTATCAAAGAGCTCCTGAGACGATTGGAAGTAATGGTAGTTGCAAAACGACACTTGCGAACAGCTCAATAATGACAGGATAACTATAATACTAATGAAAAGCACAT
>Ga0181465_100838_pt1 | contig 13111 bp, 14 predicted proteins | sample InSIn3gowninarea_FD_119076 | JGI IMG/M metagenome (GOLD analysis project Ga0181465, IMG submission 119076) | Clean room microbial communities from NASA Spacecraft Assembly Facility at Jet Propulsion Laboratory, Pasadena, California, USA -... ... | reverse complement strand
TTTCGTCGTTCGTACTTGAAATGGATGACGTTTGTGTGATGTTCTGTAAGAGACGCCGGGGACTGCAATAACGACCAGTGTCAAGCGAAGCAAGAGCAGACGGACTTGTAAATTGTGAGAGATCTTGTTTTGGGGGTCGCAAGAGATCGATCGACAATCAATACTGAGCAGAGTTTCGGGAGGAGGCCAAACCTTCGTGCGCTGCTTGCACTTCATTCATACCGCATAGCGACGTTATTCGTATACCCGTAGCAGCGTGAGCACGGCATTGCTAAGAAGCAGCAGCCAAGATGGCACCTCAGCAGAAACAGCGCAAGATGGCCATTGTTGGCAGTAGATCTGTCGGTATGCGCTGTTCCAACTCTTCACACCTCAGACCGCTGGCAGCCTAGCTAACATAGCACGCAACAGGCAAATCGTCCCTAACAGTCCAATACGTCGACGGCCACTTCGTCGACTCCTACTACCCCACCATCGAAAACACCTTCTCCAAAGTCATCCGCTACCGTAACACGGACTTCGCGACCGAGATCATAGACACAGCGGGGCAAGACGAATACACTATCCTGAACAGCAAGCATTTCATCGGTATCCACGGTTATATGATTGTGTACAGTGTAGCGAGCAAGCAGAGCTTCGAGATGTGTCGGATTATCCGAGACAAGATTCTGAACCACCTCGGCGCGGATAGTGTTCCGATCATGATTGTGGCCAATAAGAGTGATTTGAGGCCTGAGCAGAGGCAGGTGAGCTCCGCGGATGGGAAGAAGTTGAGCGAGGAACTTGGGTGTGGGTTTGTGGAGGTCAGTGCCAAGTTCAACACTAATGTTGCAAAAGCTTTTGAGGGCATGGTTGCGGAGATTGAGAAGGGGCAGGAGGCTGGGCAGCCGAAGGAGGGGAATAGCAAGTGCTCGGTGATGTAGAACAGCTTCAAGCGCAAGCTTCGAATTGGTCGGAAGAAGAAGAAGAAGCAATCTCGGGAAGGAAGGGAGGATGATGGTGAGAAGTCGGAGACAGAGTCGGAGCGTCTCTTCAGGGAGACTGGAAGTAGGCCCGAGAACCACCCTGCGTATCCTGGATATGGGGACGGACCTAGGCGCTCGAAAAAGGTGATCGATCTGCCACCAAGGGTGGACACGAGGCGGGAGTACTTCGTCAGACCTATGCCCTTCGGGAGACGAGCTGATGAGGCTGTTGGGACCGATCTGCCGAGCTGATCTCTTTGCACGGACAATCGCTATGTATACGAACGAGCCTCGGGGCACACGCAGACACATTCGCTCACACTGGGACACGATCGGACGCGGGCATCGAGGACTTTCTTTCTCGACAGCGCCATGCGTTATCAGGGTTCGCGGGAGGCATTTGGGTTTACATTGAGGCGTCTTGGGCTTAGGAGGCTACGGCGTTTGGAGACTGTATTTTAGCACGGGCATTGTTGGCTGCGTTGTGACACTCGTGTTTGTTTATGGAAATGGCGATTATCATGAGGGTATTCTGACGGCTGGGATATACGGTCTAGAACGGTCTAGATACCCACGCGGCACACCTTCGTTGTCGCGTCACTCGTTTCTTCATTGCGTTGCGTCGTGCGTGGCGCGTGCCTCGTTGATCCATTACCTGTGCGCCTGCTCCCAGGTCTGCGTGTCGCTACCGCATCTTGTGCTGTTATACTGGTTCGATGCGGAGACTGGAGCTTTAACGAAGCCTCTGTTGCTAGCTCGCACTGTGTGCGTGAGCATGTAGTGTCTTGCGAACCGTGTGTCCCACTGCAGCGCAGAAGGCGCTAGCAGCGCTCAGCGCCTTGACGCCTTTTGCGCACGCAGTGGGTCATTTTCGGTTCCACTGCTCGCCGCAACGCAGGCGCTCATTCAGGAGTCTCGTTGCTCTTCTTGCGACCCAGCCCAAAGCTTTGCGCACGCTTCCTAATCCTCGCCACTTTACTTTGCCTCGCAGGCGTCCGAGGCATCATCTGCTCCTCCACCCCAGGATCCTTTTCATCTCTCGGACCAAGACACTCATCAACTTCCACTCCATTCCTCGACCAGTCCGCCTCGGAACCCCAACCCCTAAACTTCTCAAACTGCGCTCCCTCAACCCAAGCGTCGCTATGTTCCGGCAGACCGTTCTTCAATCTAGATTCGTTGTTGCGTCTTGCTCCAGACCCTTTGGGATATTCGATACCGAGCTCGAGCGCGGAGCGGTGTTCGGACATGTATGCGAAAGCTGTCATCCGTTTCTCAGTCGTGTTTGTGAGCCAGTGTTTCAGCCAGCATGCTTTGCGTGATGGTGCGCAGGCTTCCAGCTGGCGCTCGAGGGTGGGTATCCTTGCCCGGCATGCTCGCGCAAGCTTTTCTGCAGCGCTCATGGACTGCTTTCGTACAGATTGGTCATTGCCGCTGCTGCTTGAAGAACGATTACGTGAGTATTCTGAGGAGCTGCCGCTTTTGCTGTTGCTCCAGGTGTCGTCTTCGGGTTCGTTCTTGGCAATTCTTGCCTCGTCCAGGCACATTTCATCCATGTCCGGGACGGTGAGCACCGTATTCGCAGCGCTGACACCAGCTCCCTTGGATACTCGTCTGCTCTCAGGTGCAAGGCCCATGCAGGATGCACTCGTTCTGCCACTCGTGTCTTGGGTCGTATGTCCGCTTTGCCGCTCGTCACTGCGCGACATGGTCTCTGATGCGCCGGTCTCAGGCGTCATTGCGCTTTCTCGAATGCCGTATGCGCCCCAAGATACCTGTATTCAGATTGTGAAATGGTCACCGGCCTACCGTGTACTGGCCGGTGGAGCTGAGTAGTAACATCGCGTGTGCGTTCCGGTGGAGGACGGTAGCAATGCCGGTACCTAGGCGTGGTAATCAAGTTCTTCTTCGTGTCCAATACCGGAAAGCGGCTGTATAGGTTCTGTAGAGCATGTGAATCGTGCCGTGGTATTGGGACTTGTGACTTGAAACACGAGCCCAGTCGCGTGAAGTCACAGTAAGCGGAAGTGCGGGAGTATGAAGCTTCCTATACCGCACGTGGATAACATTTCGGCCAGCCGTGCCGCGATAGCCTTAGGCGTTGGCAATGCGCGGCAAGGTACGGCGGCGGCGATAGACGCGATAGAGGTTCTAGAAAAGAGACCCACAAGCTGTTATCGCGGCGTAACTGCGGCAATGCCGCTTATTCATCATTTGAGCTGCTCATTGCTAGGGAGGTACAGCAATACTGACCGTAGTGCTTCACACGAGCCGCCGTCTTGTGTAGCAACGTTTGCTAGCGGGCAGCCTCATCAGCGCCCTCATCCATCGCTGTCCTCTGGCTCATTCATGGCTAGCGAGTGCAGCAACAACTCCCTGCTTCTCTTCCGCATCTTCTTCTGTGGTTCTTCCACCGCAGGACTGCTATCTCGCGCTCGCTCGTATTTGTGTCTTTCCTTCGCCGATATGCTCGGCGGGTTCGGCATCTCGCTGAAGGGAAGTCTGGTTCGCTCCCTGAAGCTCATCACTCATCAGCATACTCTGCTTCAGCATCCACACCATCATCATCAATAAACCCGGCATCCTCATCCGTGTACCTCTCCCCTGGCGCCAATCCTGCTCTTGCGCTCGCAGATGGTCGTGCCGCTGGTCGATGAGTTGAAGGTGGTGCGTCGGCGTCCTCGTTCGCTTTCCCGGCCGCTTGGTCTTTCGCGACGGCTTCGCAGGCGTCGATCCATTCATAGTAGGCGTCTACCGGCTGCAAGAGGGCTGTTGCGCTGTCAGCATCTGCCCGTGAACTGGCCAGTGGCATGGGCGGCTCGCATACACTTCATCTCCGAGACATCTTGGTAGTTCTGCCCGCACGACCGGCAGTTGACTGTGAACATGCCCGTCTTCTTGTCGATCTGCACTGATACGGAGCTCTCGTGCGCGCAGAACGGGCACTTGAACTGCGTGGCTAGCGGTTCTCGCTATGGAGTGTCAGCGTTGCGCCGTGGTCGGCGAGCTACATGAGCAGTACCTTCTTCTTTGTAGGCCCGCGACTTGACTTCTTGCGTTTGCCCATATTTGCCGATGTTATCGTACTCTGCAGGACGTTGTGTTGATATTGAGGGAGAGGGCTTGGAGGAGATTCGCGAGATTGCTAACTTGTTGATCTCAGGAATAGACCGCGGACCGATCCTTGGGACAAGGCTGAGCTAGTGACTGAGTTTCCTTACCTAAGCGCTACAAGAGGAGCCTAACACGTGCCTATCAGTGAGTGGAGCCGGCGCCCGCTTATCGTCGGCCGCCAGCGACCTCAGTCAACATTGCACTCCCACACCTGCAGCTCATAAACCAAACTTCGAAAGGACCGTCTGGTGTTTGCTGTCTTCTACACAGTTCCTTGGGAAACATCCAAACATCCAAGACGATTGCCTGAGCAGCCACCTGTATACTACCCGATGTACGGCAAGGGTTACATAAACGCATAGACCGCCCCTTCTGTTCCAACTATTTGATTCCGTCTGGCAATGCCGAACGTCGCATCCCCTCCCGACACGGCAGCATTGCTGCAAGAGATCTTGAGCTCCGTCAAGTCCCTCAAGCAGGACCACTCGCAACTAGCATCCGCCGTCGATGCTATTAATGGCCGTGTCAATGTCCTAGCTGGCATCAAACAGTCCAGAGATGGCATTGCCCACGATGCAGCCTTGGCGAGTCCTCGCATACAACCAACACTCGGCAGCCCAAGGCTCCCACCCCGAGGCCACCCCTCTCGGGAGAGCGTGAGCTCCATAGACGGCTATGGCAAAGAAGTCAACGGCAATGAACAGTCCTCCTCGCCACCTCCAAGACGGGCCAGCACCACCTCAAAGATCATCCTCACATCGTACCCTGGCCAAGCAGGTGTCGACCCTCTACCGATGGACTGGGGCGCCAAAGACCCAGCGACCCGTGGCCCCGTCGTCGTCTCCCGCAGCCCGTCCACCATCCGCCGCCGCAACGCGATTGGAGCTCACGGAGGCTCCTACAGCATTTACTACGCTCTAGCCGTAGCCTCCCAACAACTAAACACAGACCACAAACCCGACTTCACCAACACCGAGCCCGCCGCGAACATTGGCCCGTTCCCCGCTTGGCACGATCCCAAGAAGATTGTCGCTATGGACCCCTTCGGTCATATGGCGCCTTGGTTGTACAAGAATATTATTACGGAGGAGAATGTTGAGATCCGTCCCACTATCGCTGTGACGAGAGCTCACATGCGGCTGCCAGAGCTCGAAGAGAGTGTAAGGAAAGGTCGCTTAGTCCCCGACGGTAAAATCTGCATCTCCGCCGCAGGCGAACTAAACGTTACCAAAGTCGCCGTGGAACCAGTCTGGTACCTCCCAGGCGTAGCCGAACGCTTCGGCATCTCCGAGTCCGATCTCCGTCGCTCGCTTTTCGAACACACAGGCGGCTCTTACCCTGAACTAATCACCCGAGGCGACATCAAACTCTTCCTCCCGCCTATAGGAGGCCTGACCGTCTACATCTTCGGCGACCCGGCCAAGATGAGCGATACGAGTAAGAGACTGGCGTTGAGGGTGCACGACGAATGCAACGGCTCCGACGTCTTCGGCTCCGATATCTGTACCTGTCGCCCCTACCTCATCTTCGGGATCGAAGAAGCGGTTAAAGAAGCCCAGCGCGGCGGTTCTGGCGTGGTAATCTACTTCCGGAAAGAAGGACGGGCCTTAGGAGAAGTGACGAAATACCTCGTCTACAATGCTCGTAAACGGGGCTCCGACAAAGCTTCAGAGTACTTCAAGCGCACGGAAAACATCGCTGGTGTCAAAGACATGAGGTTTCAGGCTCTGATGCCTGATATTCTGCACTGGCTAGGCATCCAGAAAATCGACCGTATGCTGTCGATGTCTGATATGAAGCACGATGCTATCGTAAACCAAGGAATTCCTATTCATGAGCGGGTGCCGATTCCAGAGGACATGATTCCGGAGGATAGTCGGGTGGAGATCGATGCTAAGATTCATGCTGGGTACTGTAAGTTGCTTGGACCCGAGCCGTGTTGGTATGTGTGGAGAGAGATGCTGATGTGTAATCCGTGCAGTTACGACAGGGAAAGTCATGACTTTCGAAGAGCTGGAGAAAGTGCATGGAAGGGCTTGGGAGGATGTCGATGTGAGTTTGCGCGCCCTCTCTACCTCCTAGATCGGAAGATCTGAGATGCTAACACGCGATATAGCACTGAGTCCTCACGACGACATTGTGAGCCGTTCCGCCGAGGGGTATGTCACACATCCATGAAAAGAAGTAGGTGGTCGTACAGCTATAAGCTAAAGCTTGCGCGAGATCATCTATGCTGCGAACGAGCAGAGCAAGTCTAGGTCATATCGGATATGCATGCCGGCCTTGCCAGTAGCCTCTTAGCCACATAGCATAACAGCAAAATCGACCCCGTCCCATCTCGCATAGACATCCAGCATAATATGCCTTCCAGCCGCCGTCCCGCATACGCTGGACTGCCCGGTTGCCGAGAAGCGCTGCAAGCGCGTAACAGTACTCGAGAGCTCGTAGTAGGTCTGCGTGGGTAGGTCAGCGGCCGCCCTAGTATACTCAGCGAGACCTTCACATACCGAGAGCATGTCACCAGCACATCAGCAAGCTCAACCCCATCTCATCCCACTTCCGGGATCGCAGACTACTGCCCCTTCTCTCCCCGTCCAACACCACTAATCCCGATCTTGCTCGAGAGATTGTCCTCAACCATCTTCCTCAACTCCGCTCCCTGCGGCCCCTGCTGCGCACTCTTACTACTCCTGCGCTTCTTCACTTCCTCCATGACCTCATCGACCATCTCGTCGAATTCCTGACCTGGCTCGGAAGGGACGCCGAGGGTGGTGCCTTGCAAGGACTCGCCACTCTGCGTCCTACCCAGCCCTGGCTTACCACCCGGACCACCAGCACGCTCTTTGACTTTACGCTGGAGGTAGGCTTTGCCCGGTGAAGCGAGGAAGAGGGAGCCGATGGCGACGCCGATGATGGTGTAGAAGTATACTCTTGCCCAGGCTAATGTGCTGTCGTGGATGGAGAGCAAGATGAAGGGTGCGGTGGTGAAGGAGAAAGCTAGTTGTGTTACTAGCCAGGTGAAGATGTCGTAGTAGCGCTTGTTCGGGGTTGGCTTGCCGTCTGCTGTCAGGAAGAACGGACGGAGGAGGCGGCGGGCATCTGTCCAGCCAAATCAGTAACGTAATTCTTACGGTGGTGGAGGGGAGGACGTACTTTTAGCCAGATTCTGCATGAAACTTGCCAGCACAAATGCCATGTAGTAGCCAGGGTAGAAGCCGTGCCAGAAGGCGCTGGTGACGAATGTAGCCATGCTGGCGCGGAAACCAGGTTTCTTGCCCTTGGGCGTGACGCGGAGGTACATGTAATTCCTCAGCCAGTGATTCGTGTTGATATTCCAGTTCCCGAGATACGCATGGCTGTTCTGCGCGAACTCCACGCCAGCAGGCTTGATATTGAGTAAACGATCCCAGTTCGGTTTGCCAGTCTTCGGGTCCAGGCCTTTGTAGCCAATGCCGGAGAGCGTGCATGCACCATCAGTGAGGGACCAGACGCCGTAGTACTTCATTCGCGCGACGAAAGACAGCATGTGGAGGTAGAAGATCCGCCAGAGGAGGTTCATGTTCATGTACCGATCGCTCAGGATGACGGAGGCGTTGAAGTATCCCGAAAACTGCAGGAATGCGAGGATCCAGATCAAGCCCTTGGCCATCTTGATCATTGCTGGTGTAGCGCTCCTAGGAATCTTACGCTTGCCGCGAGTAGCGGGGGCTTTCGAGGGGTCGATGCCCGGAGGGAGATCGAACATGCTGGTGTTGAGCCAGCGGTGGTAGTCAACGTAGTCGAAGGCTGGGCCGACCATGATTGAAGGGAAGAAGGCGACGAAACCGGCGAAGTCCAGTGGAGCAGGTAGCTCAGTCAACATTCTGTCCTTCTGATCCTCATTCAGATCGGAAGCCTTCTGCTTCCCATCCCAAACATTCCAGCAGAAAGCCGATAACTTCATCACCATGACCATCTGCGCTCCCGTAATATCCACCGAGCTCGGAGAATTGGCCATCATGCGGTACACATGAGAGACACTCATATGTCCCATCAAAAACACGAATCCAACCTAAGAAGCAATGGATAAAGATCAGCGGATGGATATCTCACAAAGCTCGGAGTGCTTCCAGATATCTGAAACGCGCCCCCTGAGAGTTTCGCCCATCAGATACGTACCCATGGCATGTACGGGCCCTGGATGTACTTCGCGATGCAATAAGCGCCCACTGCATCAAATACTATGAGAAGCAGTCCGCTCCAGAGGTCGAAGAGACCCACGAGGTAGAAGAGGGCGATGATGATGTTGAAGGCGTTCTTGGTCCATGGTTTGTCGTCTGGCAGACGTTTGAGGAGGCCGGCGAGCGGGTATGAGAGCAGGAACGAGAATATCAATTTCAACTCATCGGTCGAGGCGCCAAGTAAACCGGCGACATATTCGAATGGCACATTGATATAGGGAATCATGTTCGCGGTTTGGCTGGTGTCGTACTATGGCCAGGTGGTCCGATCCAGAGGGTTAAGAGCGGATGGTAGGTTGAGAGAATAATTCGCATGATGCTGCGTTCTGTGTCCTTGAGTGAGCTCGTGGTGCAGGCAGAACTCCGAGGTCACGGATTCACCAGTCCACACAGTAGTCGAGGTGTGTTGAGCGGGAGCTTCATACGTCCGTAGAACTTGCATGGAAGGTGGGATGTCTGGCCTCGAACTTTTGGGAGGAAAGCGTGCCCCTCGGACGTCATTGTGCATGCTTTGTATACGTGAAGCGCGTCGTGCATAAGCATTGCATACATCTCCATATCTGTCTGGGTGAAGATTACCATGTCTGCTACAGTGTTCTCGTGCTTCAGAAGGGGATCGTCAAATGCAAGGGCGATTTGCGCGATGCCAGCGATACAACAATAAATAGTACATCCCAAAGCCCAACGTCCCTCCCAAATCTTTCCAATGCCATGTCGCGACTCCAAAGCGCCTACGCTGCGTACAATCATGAACAACGCGCGAAACAAGTGTAGCCTTGACTTCCCAGTCCCGAGACAGTACTTCATCCCAACCCACCCCAAGCCCCTCGTATCCGCCGTGCCAGTTGAATATCCTTCTGCATAATGGTAACGCGCTTCGCATGTATCGCACAAAGATTCGTATCCTCGAACAAATGCACAAGAAACGCTTCCGCCGCTTCTTGTAATGCCTGTATAGCCTGCGACTGCCACCGCGTAACACTCGAACTCACGGGAGCCATATTCAGCGAGATCTCTCTGACCTGCCACACATTAGCCATGCACCCTACTACACCCATCCACTCCTCCCATCGCATGAACTTACCAACCGCGAAAAAGGCAACTTAGCCATGAGCAACTCCGTGCTCCTCTGATACCTCCTTATCTCCCTCAACGCAACCGTCCCGGGCTTATACCTGATCTTCTTCCTCCCCGGACTCGACGCAGCAGTCGCAGCACCACCTCCACTTCTTCTTGGAGCCTTGCCACCCAAGCTGCCGCGTCCTTTACCGCCGCCGAAGCCTATGGATCCTCCGCGACCGGGTGTGCGCTTGCCGCCCATGGAGGGACGGCCCCGGCGGGCGGTTGTGGTTTGGGATGTGCGGGCCATGGTGGCTATAAGTGCTTAGAAGGGGGGCGACAGTCTTGTGGGCTCGATGGGAGGGTGTCGTCGCTGGTTCTCCTCGTGGGCCGCGATGGGTTTATTGGTGTATTCGAGGCGGAGGAGGTGCGACGCGTCCGGGAGGCCTTGATCGTGGCGAAGAGGGTATCAGAGACTGTCCATTCGAGTCGTTGTGTTATTCGCAGCATCCAGCGTAGTCGTCCGGAGGTTCCAGGATACTTGTCGTGTATTTTCTGCCTGCGCAAAACAGTCTGTGTTGACACTCAAGCCCGATTAGGAAAGACCCAGGCGCATCTCGGATCGCGGCTTTGTTCCAGCCTTACCCGCTCAGCCGCGACAAGTTACCCCCACTTCCCGCTTACATGTACCTCTATCTTTGGTGACGCCGCGTGCTTGTTGCGACAGCTGTCTTCACAGTCCCGAGTACAAAGAGGACAACACCTTTCGCATGTGGAACGCAGGGTGACATCTATAACAGGACACGAGCTATCGGATCGGTACCGAGGAGATATCACGACAGAAACTCGCTGGTACTCTACGATTCTTACCTACGACATCCGCGACACCTGCAACACCTCGACAAGATGGCAGCGATGCTGGGCGGCGGCGGCGAGGCCATGCCTTTGGAGCAGTGGTTCTTCGAGATGCCCATTATCACACGCACGTGGACGACAGCGACAGTCCTCACAGCCACGCTCGTACAGTGCCAGATCCTCACGCCGTTCCAGCTATTCTACAGCTTCCGGGCAGTCTGGCACAAGCAGCAGGTGAGCTCTCCTCCTCCCACTCCACCACCAGTCGCAAGAGCATATGCTAACCCGTACACGTGATGTTATAGTTCTGGCGCCTCCTCTCAACCTTCATCTACTTCGGCCCCCTCTCCCTCAACCTCCTCTTCCACATCTTCTTCATCCAGCGCTACGCCCGCATGCTCGAGGAAGCCGCCCCCTCCGTCGCTCACTTCTCCTGGATGATGTCCTACGCCATGGTCACCCTCCTCTGCGTCGCTCCCTTGTCCAACCAGCCCTTCCTCGGCAGTACTCTCAGTAGTACTTTGGTGTATATCTGGAGTAGAAGGAATCCGGACACGAGATTGAGCTTCCTGGGATTATTGACGTTTAAGGCGCCGTGGTTGCCGTGGGTGCTGATAGCGTTTAATGTGGTGTTGCATGGGCACTGGCCTAAGGATGAGCTTTGTGGGATTGTTGTTGGGCATGGTAAGTCTACTTCATCCTACACCATACACGGTCATCGTTTCCACAGAGAGCGATGGAAGCTAACGTCTCACAGTCTGGTACTTCTTCAACGACATCTACCCATCTACCCACGGCGGCTACCGACCTATGGACCCGCCGCAGTGGTGGTGCAGGCTCTTCGAACGCGGTGCGCTTGATGCACCTGCTGCCGAGACAGATATCCATGCAGCTGCACTGAACCGAGACGTGGCGGCGCCGGCGGTACCTGATGTGCGATAGCGGTTCACGGGCTGCTGGCAGTGTGTATAGGTAATGTCTTATGAATGATATGCTTCTTCAGATCCAAAGCACGCTTTCTTCTTACTTGTCCGATGAGTGAATGTAGGTCTCTTCTCCGATTACGACATGTGATTCACAAAGTCGTAGGCCATTCGACGAAGACGGCATGCCGCGTTAGGCTAACATTCAGTACTCTACTGTACACATCGAAAGACGCTGAATACCACTCAAATATCCCGCTCCCATGCTGCTCAGCATGCACGCGTGCCGCGACGGTCGCTGAAGGGTGCAGCATCTGGTGACATCTTCGCCTAAAAAAAAGCGCACCAAGGTAACATTTCCTACATCCATGGACACAAAGCGGTACGCACCAGCGCCGGGCGGCTGGGCCTGACTGATTGATTCGGAAAGCCAAATGGCGCCAAGCTTCCATCGAACTTGGGCTGAATAGCGGAAGGCTGGACCCAGTACCACGGGTCATATCATAACCAGAGACCACCACAACGCTATCTCGGATATATACAACGACGCCCTCCCCGCAACTTCGCTTTCCAACCGACAAGCAAAAGGGCATGCGGGATGTATTTTCTGTTCTCTTCGTACGGGTACTTCCTGTCTCGCGGTGGATGGAAAACATGCTTGGAGCTGAAAAACCGAGGCATCTTTGAAGTATGCTGATATGCTAACCGGCCTCCTGAGGGGGGTATCTGGTTTGCTGTCGGCTTTGGGATCTGAGGGTTGGGTGAGCTGCAGAATATGCGGTGCTGTCTGGGGGTAGCCTGTCTTGGTTGAACTTTTTGGGGACTCTGGGGCTTGGGACTTTGTTGTGCATTGCAGATCAGTTTATCGGGGGCCGATCTCGTAATGCGAACTCAGTGGGGATTCTGGGGGGTTGCTGATTGGGACTAGACTGCAGCGACGAGATGAAAACTAAGTATAGAGGCGATGATGAGGATAGCGGCGGCGATGGTCGGCTGCTCGGGTCTGAGCCTGTAATGACAGAGAGGAGGTTGCCAGGGTGTCAGCCGTCAATGCTTCGGCGTGAACCAGAGGATGGTGACCGTGAGCACGTACCTGGGAGGCGGTGATGGTGATGCTAAGCCTTGGAAGTCGCACCTGGACGAGGGCGATGGAGACCGGCACCATCGGCGTACGAAAACAAGCGGTGACGGCAACCGTGAGGTGCCGTATTGCGGCGATCATGGTAACACTGAGTCGTCCGGATACCGAGCCCTGCAGAAGACGGCGGACGTCCAAACGCAGTCAGCTTCTGTCACGCCTGAAGCGGATGTGGTGGGCTTGACGGGAGCACTTACCTTCGAGGCGGGGATGGTGATACTGAGCCTTGGAAGCTGCTCCGAGACGGCGAAGAAGCTGGTGGGTATCGATGGGCGGCGATGTGATACGGAGCCGTTCCAGGTACAGCAGATGGACCTGGTCGACTGTGGCGGCAGGTTGACCATGAGCAACGGTGGTGTGGGGGCCAGAAGACGATGAGCGGCGATGATGGTGATCCGGAGCCGACTGGAAGACGAAGCTGAACCGATGAAGCACCTAAACAGGGTGGTACGGTCAGCATTTAGCTGACCGTGACCAACGTACATGTTGCCTCTTGTTGCTCGAGCGTCCATCGCATTGAAAGGCAATGACCGCGCTTCAGTCAACAGAGGACTTTGATATGGGGCTTGCAGATGACCGATCATCTTATTGAGAAGCCAACGATGTCGGCAGCTCTGTCTCGGATTGTTCAGTGAGACTCTTGGGCCCGTATCTTGTGTGTATGGCTCTTGCAGAGACTTGGTCTCGATCTTTGCTGGCGTGGCCGGCGTGATGTCGTAGGTAAGAATCGTAGAGTACCAGCGAGTTTCTGTCGTGATATCTCCTCGGTACCGATCCGATAGCTCGTGTCCTGTTATAGATGTCACCCTGCGTTCCACATGCGAAAGGTGTTGTCCT
>Ga0181465_100558_pt2 | contig 13125 bp, 8 predicted proteins | sample InSIn3gowninarea_FD_119076 | JGI IMG/M metagenome (GOLD analysis project Ga0181465, IMG submission 119076) | Clean room microbial communities from NASA Spacecraft Assembly Facility at Jet Propulsion Laboratory, Pasadena, California, USA -... ... | reverse complement strand
GATTAATTGAGTTGTCAATATTGTTGATCTTACAAAGTTCATCAACGATGGTTAGAGGTTGTACTTTTTCACAATAGTCGTTGAGGAAAATACTTTCCTAAGTGGGGTGTAGTGTAGTTTGTTTATGAGGTTAATGTGGGAGTACCTAGGGAGGCACCCAATGGGAATAATATCATAATAATGGAGTCCATTCTATGTAAGGTGGACTAGGTCCATTATATTATTAAGTATTTCCCACTATGTTAGTTGGTAGTGAATAAATGTAATGTGACCTCATTAAATAAGGTCCATTAGGAATTTAAGTTTTTTTTATGATTAGAGATCTCTTGATAATTATAAATGAGGATGGATAACTCCTTAGACACGTGTTAAAAAATATTGAAATTTAGCTTAGCTCCTTAAGAGGTTTTCCCCTCAAAAAGGCAAGTGTACAAGAGTGGACTCCTTCCATTAAGTCCCAATGAATTGTAAGGTGTTTCCCTACCTTAAGGAGTTTGATAATAATAAATTATGGAGTGTTTTCATCATAGTCGTAAATACTTGGAATTTTATTCTATATTTATATCGTGGGTATTTAACATGCAATCCCCCCAAATGGTCCAAAATTTCTTCCTATAGCCACAATGAGGGCCATATTGTGATAGATGGTAGCGAATTTCTCTTTCAACATCACAAATCTCTCTTCTACTCGATCTTAATGGTTGTTGTGTACAAACTCATGTTCGAAAAATAGCGAGAGAGAGAGAGGGAGATTGTTCACACAACACAAATTGCACGTTGGTTTTATTGGTCTCACAAAGATTACATGATTCTTCTAGATCCGAGAATAGTGGACCAAGATTACTAAAAATAGTTGATACAACTAATAATCTCAGAACTCACACACTTACACCTCATGACAATTTGGAAGTCATGGAAGCATTACTTCCAATACCCTCTCTTAGTGCTTACATGAAAAAACCAAAAAGTAAACGTTACAACAATGAGAATAATTTATGTCTTGCCGGTATTCATCAGCGCTCACATCTACTTTGGAATCTTGAAAATGCTACTCTTTCACGACCACATATTCGAGTTGTCACTTGACCTCCATTTAAAATGTAACCACCTCTAACCATCGTTGATGAACTTTGTAAGATCAACAATATTGACAACTCAATTAATCGGGGCTTCTGCGATAACAATTGTCAAGTAATGAACCATCGTATGGACCAACCACCATTTGTTAGATATTTCACGTTTGGCTATCCTTTAATTGTTAGGATAGATATCTGGATATTGAATGTGTTCAAAAGTCGATCAAAACAACTTGACCTCACTAACACAAGAATTGATGTTTTGGACTCTGGGGTTTCTAGTTTAAGAACCACCAACCCTTTCTATAACATTTAAAAACACACAATAATTGATGTTTCAGACACCGGGGCTTCAAATTTAAGAACCATCTACCCTTTTTACAACTGGAATTCAAAGAGATAGAAAACTACTTCATCTCACGCCATAATAATTTTACATATATAATAATCACTCAACCACTCACCATACCAACACCAAATTTTTATTTAGTTTTTATCTCTTCAAATAATATAACTAAGCCGACAAGTTCAAAATCTAAATAAAAATTTATCCACGGAAATTTCCTAAAGATCCAAAGAAACTACCCAAAAATTGAAGCTTTGAGCTCCAAATGGTGGATCTTATATATTCCTCTGTTATTGTTTGAACAAATTGAACAACTTCATACCTAATAGAATCCTAATACAAATAGGAAATTCCTAATACATTACCATAGAATCCTTCCTTCAGTCGGGACTCGAGCATGGACCTCCCATGTGCTGAAAATTGTTCATCAGAACTGGCTACATAAGGGAGAAAGTAAAACAACGCACAACCATACACATATTTACACCAAATTTGTGATCTTTGAAATAGGCACATTAGAGAGTAAGTTGTCTTCGATAGTGTTAATATTTTTCCAACAAGTCTTCTTGCATCTTCTGAGATGGCCTATTGACAATCAGGGTTGCGACATTCTTTCACTAGATCCACTTTGCTAGTCAAGATTTGTTTAACATAAATTAGTGGCCTTGCACGCACATTCATTTGGCATGGCCACCACAAAGAAAAAAATGGCAACGTCACTTGATACCAACATGCTTCCAATATTTGCAGCTTCAAAGATGGATTATAACACCGACAAACTCGTTGATAGAAGAACTGCACAGTACCAGGCACAATCTTGCCTTTGACGACGGGATCTAACCATCGACGTGGATATATCAATGCATAACAATGTGTTATTCTAGATGATTTTATATCTTCTCTGCAGGTCAAATCCATTAAAGTGTTGTGCCAAAAGACAAGGCAACACACCTCTTCTAGATATTTTAACGAACACTCTAACAGTTTAAATGGTCCCATTGTGAGGCTTAGTGGAACTTCGTATAGTGAATCCCAAAATTCCTCTACCTCTTCACACAGATCCACGATGTAGAATATTCCTCAGCCTCTTCACATGGATCCACGACCAAACATATTATTTTGCCTCTTCACACGGATCCATGATTCCAATTGTCTATACGTAGATCCATAAGCATGACAATGTTGTGGCCCTCTTCCTTTCAAAACAAGATGCACAATTTTTCCACCACTCCCTATGCCACATGCAATGGTAGGCAACACTTTGTAGATCCCTAGAGTTGTATATCTCCTAAAGAAAATGGAGCAGACTCTCGCTTAAGATCAAATCTAGATCTAGAAAACCACGTACACATATCTAAGCAGGGAGAAATAAACTCACAACACAAATCAATCGTCACACACTTATATTAATCTATCTATGTACAAGACAATAACACTCAAGGCACTCTCACATCTTCCTGGCCTTCCCGTGAGGGAATCAAGCTAGATCTAGCTCTGACACCATGTTAGAAAAATAGAGAGAGATCGAGAGATTGTTCTCACAACAAAAATCACACACTCATTTTATTGATATCACAAAGATTACGTATATAGGAATACATGATACTTCTAGATCTATATTACTAAAAAGTGTTGATACAACTAATAACTTAGGAACTCACACACTTACGCCTCATGACAATTTGGAATTCATCGAAGGATTACTTCCAATAACTCATCTACCATGGATAGGGTTGTATTTCTTTTTTCTTAAATCAATTCTTAATTGGTATAAGTTTTTTTCAACATATATTATAATATTCTAAAAACCTTAAATTTTGCAAGTTTATTTCATCAGATATCATATTTTTTATCCATAGCTTAGGGCTTGAATTTAAAAAATAACTAAAATGAAAAAATGAAAAAATATCGCAAAATACATGTCATCCACACATATGAACAAACGATTTATTTTAGGAAACCCAATATGGGAGAAAACACATCTAGAAGGCCTATGCTTTCCTCTCTTTCCTTTAGATATCAAAATGCACATGCAAAGGAATGGACACTCACTTTGGAGTTACCTCTTAACATTATGGCCCAAATGACTACTACAAAATCATTCTCCTCTTCTGTTATGCTCTCAAAATACTGCTCCTAAATGTTTTGTTGAACTATGGAACATGATACAATGCTAAATAATGGAACCCCTTCTCCTCCTAGTAGCTCAATATTTAATATAGCCAATAACCATGTAGGGGTAGGGTTTTTGACTTCTTCAACCCTTAATTATGATAAGGTTTTGGACCCTCTAGAATGTTATTGAAAGTTCAAATGTGGCTAGCCCCACATTTATGAGTGATGGGGAGTTGATGTGACATCCATTGGTACCATGGTGGTCAACAAGGGAGGTGTACTTGTGAGAGTTATAACTTTCACATACGAGCTTTAATTCAATGATTTTTGCAATGTTAGAAATGTATCAAAGTGTGGATCAAATTCAAGGGTGTCTCCACAACTTTTCAACACTAAAAATCCCTTTGAATACGATTTTATGCCCCAAAATGGCTCCAGAAGTTTCCATACCCCAATTTTCCCACTTGGAAAGCACTAATATAGATGACAAATGGTATGGTGATCCAATTCAAATCAAGAGGAGGGTACAAAGAGGACATATTTTTTAATACCATCAAATATTGCCAAATAAGAAGAGTAGAGAGATATAAATGTTAAATGAAAATGTGTTTTGAACATGTGACAAAACATATAAGTAATATTAGTTAGGTTGAGCAACAGAACAACAAGGAAAATTTCTTAGGTTTGTGAGGAACAATAACAAATATTTTGAAAGGAAAAGGCAAAGGTTAATGAAGAATGGTGTACAATAGAAGGTTAATGATGTAAAAAATGTTCTTGACTCATCCATTTGATGTTTTAAATAAAGATCCCTATTTATTTATAAACAACAGTCTTGATTTCTTCTCCTCGATGTTTTAAAAATATCCACATTAGTGTAAGAATGGCCCATGGGTTGCGAAAGATACACTAAAGATAAGACATTTGGGATGAAGAATCATGCTAACAAAATAAAATATACACGTAAGCAAAGCTCCAAAAATCAAGAAAATTAGTTTTCTAAATAGGTTCTAGGTAGAAGCTTAAGAGAAAGAATTGTGCTAAAACAACCTAGTCACATTGCCTTGGGATATTTCTTCTATCATTTAAGGTTGTGGTAATTATCAAGGGATTGTGAGTTGTTTAATGCACCTAGTAACTATGTTAATGAATTGGTCATGGTGTTTCTTCCTATATAGGTTTACTAAAAGTAGGAAGTAATGATCTTATTATGGTTCATGCCAGAATATTTGTATTCAACAAGATAATTGTATAGGTCAAACATCTCTTGCAAAACGAAGCCTCGATATACAATAATTATTTTATAAAACAAAATATTTAAATTTGTACTATATTTAATTATGTTATAAGCATGTTTGTTTTGTAAGACGCATTCCACAATTTTAATTTAATTATCACTAATTATTGTTTTGTAAGTGGCTTTCAACAATTTTAATTTAATTATCAATAATTATTAGTTAGTAGTTGATATTTAATCTTTATGGAATATGTTTGAATATTCATAATAGTATTCATAGATCAAAGTTAAAGATTTATCTCCAAATTATTTATGCTCTTTTAATTAATTTATTTCAAATTCCTTAATTAAAAAAAAGTCATATTAACACATTTAATATTACATACTTGGTATTGATATGTTATGCTATTGTAAAAAGAAATATTCACCAATTAAAAATTTAAATTTACATTGTAAAGTAGAAATAAATCTTCATAGTTAAAAATATTGTGACATATTTTTTAATATATATATAATTAATATATTATATTTTTTTATAATTAATAATAACAATAAATTTAAAATAAAATTATAATTTAATTAATTTTTATATGAAATATATATTAAAACAAATGCATTATGCTTTTAATAAATTGATATCGTATTTTATTATCCATTTAATTTGGACTACATTCTAAAATAAGATGTCCACTGTATTATATTGTATCTTTAATGGTGTATTTATGGTCCATCAATGTTTGGTAGTATAACTTTTAGGTTGAATAGCATATAGTCTTGTAGCCACTTCTTAAATAACATAAGAATAATGGTGTTTGAATTTCAAAACTCTGGTCAGTTTTTAATTAAAAAAGTGGGTAATAACTTGCTTGTTTTTTTCCAACACGACGCACGTTGAGGACTTGAGCGGCTATTCAACATTTAAAATTAATTACTCATCACATATTACAATGATTTGTTTTGATTTGATTGAATATGGAAATAAAAAAGGTTATGACTTTAAAAATTAAAAATTTACGATTTGGAAGGGTACAGCTTGACATTGGAGATGTCTAGCACCAAATTTACTCGCCCACTTCTGGGCCCGATAATAATCATATAGCTCTAGGTATTGAATATTATTCTCAAGGGAGCTGGTGGACCTAAACCTCCAATTCAACTATACTTGTACTTGCAATATCGCGCCGTTTGCATTGTAGGGACCATTCGTTTTTATTCTAATGTAAATTAAAATGAATTACTTTTTCTTTTAAATTTTAATGATTATTACTCACTGTACACTTTCAAAGCAATTATTCCGCTCCCTCGTTCAGGGCCTACCTCTGCTCACTGGACTGATTTGAGTCTGACGGTGGGACCCTCAGTCAATACCAAATGACATCAGATGAAAGATACCTTCTTAAACTGGCGGCCGAAACCGGACGCCGGCCGCGTGGTCCTATGCACCATAATAAAAAAATTGAAGTGTTCTAATCATATAACTTCGTCCCTTGTGGATCGAACATCGTTTTTTTTGAGGTAACTGCTATGCTTGAATTCTACTTGTGCTCGCATAGAGCGCCATTGGCATCTTATTACTTTAGTCGCTTTACAATTATAAAGCAATTATTCCGCTTTCGTAGTGGGCCTGCCTCTGCTCACTGAACTTGAGTAATTTGATGCCGGCACCCACATTACCAACAGGTACCTCGGGGGTAACCAATATATACTATGTTATTTATTTGTTAATATGCTAAGTAGTATATATTACTTTTTAAATTTATACTACTTCTCACTCTACTATGAATAATACAATATATCCTATAGATAACATATAATATAAATAACACGATATATATTAATACACAATAACATATACTATACATTACACAATATATATTAATAGCAGTGGCTCCATCGCTCACCAATAATACTAATGTGCTAAAACTTGCACTTAAAATCTACTCTTGCTTGTACTCGCAAGAGGGCGCAACTAGCATAGTGGGAGACCATCCATTTTTCATGCTATTAAACTCTATCTTACAAGTTACAACATTAATCACTTTACAATTACAAAGAAATTACTGAACTCAATGACTTGATATCGGATCCCACAATACTGACGGCTCCCTCACAGGCGGTGGCTCCATCACTCACCAGCATCTGAAGTTAGACGAAACGAGTAGGTTAACGAGGTTTTGGGTACAAATTTAACCCTCCTATCCCTCTTAGCTAACCAAGTGAAGATACGGATACGTTAACGTCCTATGCAGTTTTGATAATTTATAAAGAAAGCTAAACAAGCAATAGTACCATATTTTGTATAAGCAAATAACAAAAGAAAAAACTATATTTTAAGAATTTATTATTCTTAGCTGCGTTTTTTGTGCCATTGATTCTGTGTTTGTGTTACATCAGTGCCCATTGGAGTTTAAATAAATAAATACAGAGATAGATGTTCCTGGTTTACTGCTCTTGGGTACCCCCAGATTCATATGAGTAATGTGGGCGTTGCTCATACCCGGTTTCTTGTATTTGGGTACCATTCAGATTCCGCGAGATGCTTGCCTCTGGGAGTGCGTATATGTACCCTGCCAGAGGTTTAGTCAAATCATTGTTCTAACGCTCTAGGAAGTCTTCCTGCTTTTTTAGCATTGATTGAAGAAGGGGTTTATAGGAAGGGTTTATTTTGCCAGAGTAGGATGTTCTAGTGATTTTGTGTAGAAAAAATTAGTGCCTGTGAGCGACTTTCGGCGGCGGAATTGAAGGATATCTTTTATTCTTGTTGGTGAATTGGTATTGGATTAGATTGATATTGGAGAAGGTTTTCTGTCGTTTTTCTCATTGTCACTGTTGCTGATCAGGCACAAGCTTGTGGAGTTCTTGGCCTTGTTAACCAGAAGTTTGAAAATAGCAGTTTGAAGTGAGGGAGTGGTCAGGAGCTTCGTGTAGTTTTGATCCTAGTTTTGCAGCAATTTTGTATGATAAGAGACCCAATGCAGGTTCATCGTAGGACCAATATATGCATCAGTAGGCCCAGAGAGGCTTAGTCCAAGTTTTTAGTGTGAGGTGCTCTTCATTGTGGTATAGGTGTCACAAGTTCCAAGGAGTCCTACTCTTTTTGCGAAAGAGTACCCGAAGTCATAGGGGATTGTTGATGAAGACTGGCGTACAAGGAGTTTCTGGGTGTGAACACCATTCATTGTAGAGTCTGTGTTTAAGCACAAGGGTTGAAGGGTGAGTCCTCATTACCATCTGGGAAAAGAGGACAGGAGAGAACCGAAGATGTGTTACGTGACGCCTGATTACATATCCGATTCATCACGCACCAGAGACTGCCCTGAAGACAACCACAAGTTCTGCAATGACCCTGGGATCTTCACAGGCTTCCGTGCAAAGGGGTACTCAGATTCAGATGGGGCCAAAAGCCCAACTTCTCCACTGGACATCAAGACATTTTCTGGAATTGGGATCGCTGATTTTCATGAAAACGGCTTAGATATCCAGTCGAGTTCTCCCAAGCAGCACAGCGACACAATACCGATTGGTTCTCCTCATGGATTTACAAAGAGCCACACTTGTGTTATCTCCCGTGGTTCAAACTCGAGCACAAATAACTTGTATACTCGTACCAGTATGGAGTGTGAAATTGTGCAATACCCAGTTCGAAATCAAAATGGACTGGGAATATGGAATGTCGAATCGCCACCTCGGAGCTATTCAAGTGTTCCAGTGTTTTCCGTTGGCTATTTTCTCAGCGTTTGCTGTCTCTGCAAACGGCAATTGAACCATGGGAAGGACATCTACATGTACAGGTCCGTTATAATTATAATACAAGGCTTTAAATCTTTGAGAATTAAATTGAATTGATTATAATTTCCTTTTCTTCGGAGCTGGCCTCATTCTGTGTTTGCTGATTATTGCAGAGGTGACAAAGCATTCTGCAGCGTGGAATGCCGGTACCAACAGATTTTGATGGATGACGGAATGCCGTTAACGACAGATTTTGATGATCTTTATGGATGAGCAAATGGAAACATTTGCCACTTCCCCTCCATCTTCGTCGACTGCTGCTTCTTAAGATCAAAGGCATGAGAACTGTACATCATCATCAGAGCAAAGAAAGGCGTTTCAATATATGTCTTGGTTGCATCAGAGGAGTTGTATATCCTGTGAGCGTGTGTAAATGATTGTATAGCTCAGAGTGAAATATTTTATTTATATATTTTATTTGCATCTTTCGATGCCTTAGTTTTTTGGCTTATCTCCGTATAGCACATGGCGGTCATAGTTTTTCATTTTTTGGTTTATCTCCGTATAGCACATGGCGGTCATAGTTTTTCATTTTTTGGTTTATCTCCGTATAGCACATGGCGGTCAACTTGTTGGGATGAAATTGGGAGGGCATTGATCAAAACACGGATGACCACGCAATGAGTTGGTACAAAAGAAAAAAGGTTTACATTCCTCGCAAACAATGCATAATTTTGTCTCTTTATACTTAATACGTGAATATAGGGGAAGTTATCTTAATAAATACGTAGAATTGTACCACCACTATGCCTATGGGATCAAAATATGGACTTGTAGATTAATTACCAAGATCCACTTTCAACAAAAATTAAAAATTAATTGTTGAGTCACTATTTTTCAAAAGCTAAGAGTTGAGTTCTCAATGTTTGAATTAGGTAAACAAGAGCTAGTTGGAAAGTTGGAAGTGTAAAGAACATGTTGGGATTAGTTTCTATTTCTAAATTATAAATATAATTTCAAAAAATTAAAAGAATAAGTATGACCATTGTGTTTATCACTAAATTATTACTGAAATGATTTATAAAAAAGAATCCTAGAATATCTAAATTATGAAAGAAAGATGAATTCTTACATACTTTCAAATTCGTTAACATGGAGGAAAAACATATCCATCAAATAGTTGTACAAATGAAGGGAAGATTATAAATGGAGAAAATCACATCAAGAAAAGTAACATTTTGGGGGCTTTTGTTGAAGAAGAATTTGCCTTTCCTAATGATTTTATGAATCTGCATGCTAAAGAAGAGTTTACCTTTCCCAATGATTTTATGAATCTGTGTGCTCAACATTCCCTGTAATATATGCTTCTACATTTGTCCTTCCATTAGATTTTTCATGTTTTCTCAACTATAGGAAGATCTAAGTCAAATAATGTCTTATCATTTCTTCCAAGCACTTCATATAATATTTCAAGTGTAAGGAGCAAGATCCATGTTTGTAATAAAGAAAATGCAATTTAATTATAGTTTATCTTATTGTTATTTAGGAGCTTATTTCAATTTTTAGGCCAGGTTAAACTTGTCACATTAGAATATTATTGTTAATTTCGTCAACAAAGAGTTATTCAAGTTTCATGTTGCAAGTATGAATTTGTATGGTGACATATAATTGGATTCTTGAGAAGTTGAAGCTTTACAAACTTGTTCAACTCTAATATGTGCAATCCTTTAAAGTTATTGGATGACATGTTCATATTTTTATTTTTATTTCATCTTGCAAAGTGGTAGTTGATTTTGGATTCACATTATTATAAAGAGAAAAGTAAAATACCTATTGAAGGAAGACCCTAGTACATTAAATCTTCATTTTTCATATTCATTTCTTGAGTGTTTAGTGAGTAAATATGTTGTATGTGAGCTTTGTTTGAGGATATGTTGGGATTTTCTATTTAGAACTAACCCATTGCATTCATCTATGACCTAATAAGAATCTTTCACATATCAAAAGAGGAGTACCACCTCTCTAAAAATGAAAAAGTGATCTTGATAAGTTCTTTGAGAATTCCCTAGGAGGTTGAATTTTGTCGTTGATAGGAAAATAGACCAATATTTTTGGTGACCATACTAAGGACACAATTCATTTTCAACAAATCTAGTACTTTATTTTAAGGATTATAAATTATTGGGAAACTATAATGTCTCTGGTTCATTTCTTTTTTATAATTTTTGGTAGATTTCTAGCAATGTGATTAAAGATTGAGTAGGTTCTTCACAAACTGCACAAAATTTTGTGACTCATTATTCTTAATACATAAACAATATGAGGGAGGTTATCTTTATAAATACGCTGAAGTGTATTATCACTATGCCTATGGGGTTAAAAGACATACTTGTATACAAATGGGCTAAGATCCACCTTCAACAAAAATCAACAATTAGTGAGTCATATCTTTCAAAGGCCATAATTTGAGTTCTCGATGTCTGAATTAGGAAAACAAAATCTCGTTAGAAAGAGGAAACATGAAGATGATGTTGGGAGTGGTTTCCATGGATACACTTATAGATATCATTTCACAAATTAAAAGAGTAGTTGTGACCATTTTGGGCCTATCACTACTTTTTTTGAAAATGATTTATAGAAAAGGAAATCTAGAATAATTGAAATCGGAACCAATGTAGAGGATACATTTATACTTCATATTTTCAAGATAAATCTTCATTTAGTTAACACAAAAAGGAAAAAACTAAATGCCAAGTAGTTGTAATGATCAAGAGAAGATTATAAAGGGAGAAAATCATGTTAAAAAGGAATGATGGCTTTGGAGCTTTTGACGAAGAGGAGTTTTCTTTCCTAGAGATTTTGTAAATTGGCTTACTTAACTTTCCATCTTATGTATTCTTCTACATTTTTCCTTCCATTATATTTTCTATGTTTGTTGAAGTACATTAAAATATAAGTCTGATTATGTCTTCTCATTTCTTTCAAGCACTTCATATTGTATCTTAGGTCTAGGGAGCAAGATCCCTACTCGTAATGAAACCATTGTAGTTTAATTAGAATGTTTGTAATTGTCATCTTGGAGGCTATTTTAGTTTTCATACAACGTTAAACTTGTTACATTGGGATATTATTGTTAATTCCTCCCATAAAGAGTTATTCAAGTTTCATGTTGCAAGCATGAGTTTGTATGGTGATGTATGGTTGGATTCTTGTGCAATTGAAGCTTTACAAGTTCACTTGATTCTAATGGATGCAGTACATTAAAGTTATTTGAAGACCTACCCATATTTTTATTTCATGTTGCAAATTATAGATAATTATAGACTCACATTATTTTAAAGAGAAAGGAAAAATATTTGTTAAAGGTAGACCCTAGTACATATACTATCTATTTTTCATATTCATTTCTTGTTAATGAGTAAATATGTCATATGAGAGCTTTGTTGGAAGATTTTTGGGGTTTTTTATTTAGCATTCACCCATTGGATTCATCTAAAACCATAATGAGAATCTTCTACATATCAAAAGAGGAGTACCACCTCTCTAAAAATAAAGAGGGGATCTTGATATGTTCATTTAGATTTCCCTAGGAGGTTGACTCTTGTCATTAACATGAAAAAAGATCAACAACAATATATATGAATTTCACTCTTTTTGTGACATTATTAAAGGGAATCAACCCAAAATTCATTATGTAGCATTCTAATTTTTTATATGTATTTTTATATAAACACTCTTGAAAAATGGAAAAGAGGGAAATTAGTGAATTGAGATTTCGATGAGGTTTGATTTGTTTCTTTATATGCATGTTCATATTTATGTATATAATTCATTTTTTGGATCATTATTTGAAATACTACCCTTAATGACATTAAATAAGCAACTTCACTTTGATCTCACTTTGTTTTTGGGTTGTTTCTTTGATTTGCAATTGATGATGTGTGATAAGTTTTGGATTTTCTTATTTCAACAAAGTAAATGGTAGATTTTTTTCATTTAAAATGTTAGTATAAGTAAAGTTTTTCAAAAACCTAATATATAAAATTTTGGTGTATAGGTACTACCAAGTAACCTCAACATCATTGTCATTCCTTGTGTTTTCTTTGCCTTAGCATAACTTTTTGGTTTTCAAGTGTCACAAGTGTGGTTTGGCCTATGATTGTTCCTTGTGTGAATGTTTGATTTCATTTATCCTAGTACATTGTTTTTAATCTTGTATAATTACACATAGTCCATGGAACACTTGTTTATGCTTGTAGTTGGTATCAATTTCCATATTATAAGGTTTTTACTATGAGTATGAGGCATGAGATCCAAAAGAATTTTCCATAACACAATTCAAAGCTTCTCAAGAAGTGACACATTCCATGAATCCTTTCATAATCTAATCAAAGATAGTGGTGCCTGTTTTGGAAACCAGTCATCGCTAAACCCTCTAATATTCCTAAACACCATAACCAATTGCTTATGACCTTTATAGCCATAAATAATGTTGACTTTGACTCCCTTAAGTTAAATGATCTTTACAATGCATAATTGTTATGAAAATATCAAGTATGTTTGTTGGTTTCCTTTATCATGAATATACAATCCATTTTGAGTTAAATCTAACTAGATACATT
>Ga0181465_100834_pt1 | contig 13126 bp, 17 predicted proteins | sample InSIn3gowninarea_FD_119076 | JGI IMG/M metagenome (GOLD analysis project Ga0181465, IMG submission 119076) | Clean room microbial communities from NASA Spacecraft Assembly Facility at Jet Propulsion Laboratory, Pasadena, California, USA -... ... | reverse complement strand
GGACTCATTGAAATATTCGATGCACCTACCTACTTTGCTATCATGGAGCACGAGAGGAAGAACTACCAAGGTGCGCAACATGTTGAGAACATTGCTCTAGGCAAAGTTGCTTGAACAGAGATAAAACAGACGGCAAAATACAAGAGCATCATTAATACTTATGCGTATACGACTTCTGCGCTGGAGATATGATTCAGTGTTCCATATGGCAGCCAATCCATTAAGTTCTAGCCCTCATTGTCACCATCTAAGCTCGCAACCTCAAGATTGCACTGGCCAGTGCTCAAGAACGAGATGGCGATGTGCGACTTTTCTCCGTTTCATTTACTGATGTGTGCAAAGCATGTAGCTGTAAAAGTGCACAACGTCATTTGGAGACAAGATAGGATTTACTGAGAGTTGACATCTCGAAGGCTCTCTTTGGTTTCACCTCTTTTTTCGAGAAATCCAGGCCTTTCTGTAGTGCACAACACACTTTATCCCATCGTGGAGGGAGGGCCACGAATCTCAGCATACGGCAAGGCACGGCTGCTTCCACATGATCAAAGCATTGCTCTTAGTTGGTGGGAAGGGGCGAGGCTCGCGACAAACACAGAAGTACTTTGGTTGACGTCTGTCACCATCAACCATCAACATCAGTTCAATTTGCTTCTCGTCACAGCGCCACCATCAGCCTCGTTATCTGGACGCCGTCTACCACACACTCGCAAGCTCAACGACTGTGCAAGTATGGGACTCAATCAGAGACCACGGCTCGGGTAAGGCCCAGAATATAGGCCAGCGGCTAAAGATGTGCTCTGATTGGTGTTTCATGCACCGATTGGTGCGAGGCTGCCCACTGATAGCAGCCACTTCTGCAGCCTTGTGGCCAGAAAGAGGTAATCCATCGTTGCTTCATCACAGTTGATGTACATCTTTGGAGGTCGATGCCAATTGTCAGCCTTGCTGACTGCCTGTACCTTTTCTACAGCCGCTACCTCGCTAATCTCAGATATCTTGTGGTCGATTTTGCCTGCCCACAAATTATCTCGATGTTCTAACTCACACATAATTTCTTCCTACTCATCCGGCTCCCAAGAGTGCTGTCTAGTCATGGAATCTCTTCATGCGGCCAACGGCTTCAAAAAGACTATTTTGCAGAGACAGTATAGATACTTCAAAGATAGGCCTGGCGAAACCTTGATTGGGACACGAGTCAAACTCATGACGCTCAAGCCAGATGATTTCGCGTCAAAATCAAATCATGAGCAGGGCGATTGGGACTCGCTCGATGCACCAGACGATATCTCGACTGAGAATTATCTGAAATACCACGTCGAGGAAAAGTTGCGTTCGCCGCCCGTGGGTGACTCTCTACAGATCTGGTATGGTTTGCTTTTATCTCTCTTGCTATCTCACTGACTCAAAATGCTTAGCTTCCTAATCTTGGAGGTCGGAACAACCCAGCACCAGCTCTCCTTCTGGCACAGTGCCATAGAAACGTTTCTGGTCTGTCAACAAGATCTATATCTAGCACCTGCCAGGGTTATTAGTCGATGTATAGAGTCAGCTTGGGACTTGAAAAGCATCAAGTCCCCTGTGACTTCACAGCTAACTAGCGATCAACTACCATCGAAGGAGCTACCCAAAAGTATCGGCATTCTGTCTAACGATACCGAGAAGACATACAGTCTACATTGGCAAAAAAAGCTCTTTACGTATAGGAACGATCTCTATGTATACGTGTGGCAACCCCATCTGGAACGGACGCCGAGTGCCTGCTACAATTCAGCAACAGTCATCATACCGCCCCCAAGCTCCAACTCTCGAACTGGCTCATCGTCTGCGCATCGGCTTCTCATAATCGCTGACCCACCATATCTGATGTCACGATTTCTGAAGACTGAGACCGCGTTCGTTAAGAGCACTCAAACACAACATACATGGGACGCAGCTCACGAGAAGCTTCGAGTCCTTGCTATACTTCTCAAATGGATGGTTGATGACTCTTCTAACCTTGTTGATGATATGTTTTCAAAGGCGAAGGAGACGGTATTGTTTCCCTGACCTATTGCTGCAAACACACACACTGACTTGCGGTACAGACTTATAGAGGCCGACGCATGCCTACCAGAAGTAAGATTCAGTATCTCATTCATCTGGACGATTGCCGACGTCTCGCTATCTCAGACTTGGAGCATGGCAAGACTGTCGTCGACGAAGCTCGATTGACTGTGAATATGGTTGACTTCTGCTGCAAGAAGAAAGGCGGGCCAGATGAAGCGATGGCGATCAAGACCTTCTCAAGCTTCCACGAAGACTTTGATTTTCTGATCATGAAGTTTGAGACACTAAAGACGACTCTAGCAACCGCAAGAGAGCAAATCAACGAACAGATGAGCCTCGCTCAGGGGGAAAGAGCACTGATTCTCACGATTGCCGCCGCTTTCTTCATACCACTGTCTTTTATCGCGGTAAGTTCAACATGCTTCTGTTGAGCCGATGAAATGCTGATAATAATTTGTAGTCAATCTTTGGTATGAATGTCAAGGAGCCGCTGTTCCCACCCTCAAAGCCAAAACACACATCCAAGACCACCACTACAACTCATACCATATCCTCGACACCAGCCGCCAGCGTGGACCCATCCCAGCCGTCTCAACACTACTGGACTATGTCTCAATACCTTGAAATATCCCTGCCATTGACGGTAGGAGTCATCCTGCTTCCTCTGATCGCAGGTCCTTGGCTCAGATTAGCATCGCAGCAATATGATGTCAATCGTCGGCACTGGCGCGCTCTCTTTGTAGTTTTGAGTGCCTGCTACTTCGTCGGCTTGTTCGTGACATTCTATATCGGCTCAATCGGCTCACGTAGCGAAAACCACGACTACAGCGCAACATACTACGACTACATCGCAACACTGGTGTACCTTGCGGCGGGCTATTCTGTTACCGCCGTCATAGGTATTGCGCGCACGGTGAGTGCCTACAGAAACAAAAAGGGTCGGCTGAGATGGACCTTACTGCTGCTTATGACCGGACCCTTCGTGGTTGCGGATCTCACAACCCATGGATATGTGCCATACGCCATCTTTCCATACTTGTATATGTTCATAACGTCCAAGATGAGTGTCCGATACTTGAAAGGGACATGGAGTCGATTGAGCGGGAAGGATAAGAGACAGTCTGTGGCTCAATATACATCAGTCACACAGGTGTAGCTATATAGAGATATGTGGGGTTTTGCTTATACAAAGTCTTCGGTGGTTGAGTAGGACGGAGAGGGGGGCTCGTGCTCTTTTGCAATCTTCGCTCTTTTACAATCTTTGCTCTTTCACAATCTTTGCGCTTTTACCATCTTTGCTCTTTTACCATCTTCGCAATCTGTAGAGAGGTCTCAGGAATCTTTCAAGACACGCAATATATCAGGTAAACATTGGCTTAGCCACTTGACCAGAGATCGACTACAAAAAAGCACTATTTCTCCCAAAACAAATCATGCATCGAAGCATACACTTACGTTACATATTCTTGAACGTCTTTTTCCCAAGTGCCAAAAGTATCATATGATGAATTCTGTGATTTTGGATTCTGCCCACACATGGAGATGCAGTAATGTCATGAACAATCAATATGCATCAGTGTTTGATGCGGCTTTCCTACATTCTTCCATTCTCGTATCGATACCTACCACACATTCCCGGCTAATGCGTTTGTGTGTCTGAGATCAAGTCCTTTGAGGTTGAGATGGTTGCCAACCGCACTCTTTGACTGCAATTTTTTCGAACGTTCAGAAAGAAAAGAATCTTTGAGACTTGGTAGTTTCTTGACCGGTTGCCATTTGCAAATTCCTGATCCCGATGCTATCCTTACTCAAAGTGATAGCAGGGTGGCAGAAGCTTTGGATGGTAATATTATACAAGGTCCAAGAGCTCGGGATCATTTGACTGTCAAAATCTACTTTTTCGATCTACACAAGGGTAATGGCCTGGCGATGTGATTTGACAGTCATCAAAATAGCGACATGGATGAAGGGAGTCACAGCAAGCCTATACCGGAAAGACAACCTCTTGTTAGACTAGCAGAGACGAAGAACAGTGCTCTTAGGTCTTCTAGAAATACAAACAGTCGCTACGTAACATTCGTTTCTCAAAAGCCAGCTTGACTCAAACTCAGCAGAATCCAAACATGGACAAGTCTTGATCCATGAAGTAGTAAGCGTCATCTTGATATCCAGGACCGTCGGCCATGACTCCAGGCACGGGTTGCGCTTGCGCATAAAAGCCACCTTCTATCAAGCCAGGTAACTCTCCTTGAGCATTCATCAATGGAAACAGATCCGCCATCAGTGCCGGTCGTGTGTATAATGACGGGTCGATATTGACAGATTCTAAAGGGCTGGCAGTGCCGATATCATTGGCAGGAGCTACAAGACCAATGTTTTGATCTTGGATGGTCCCTTCTGCACCACCTACTTGTTGACCAATCGTGCCGAACAGTCTGGTGACGTTACTGCGGCGTGACTCCAAAGACTTCTCGCTTCGTTGACGGATGTACGTTTTTGTGGCATCTTGCAAATAGGTGATTATCTGCGCATAACGAGCAGCGTGAGGATCCCATTGCGCAAAGTGGTCGAGGATTTTTATTCCTTGTTCCAAGCCATCTTCGAGAGGGAGGAACTTATCTTGGTCGGCAAAGGTGGCAGCACCGAGGACTAGAGAGGCATTGCAGACAGAGTTGATGATAAAGGGAAGTCTGTGTGGAAGCGAAGAGAATTGCATGAGTGTCGATGCGATGTTGAGACTTCTCAGAGACGAGTCCACACATGCGTCTGCATATGTCTTGATTGATGATTGTTCGACTTGGTCGTTCGTCTCCAGGTTCTGGCCGGCTCTACTCATGTCTTTGATGATTTGGAATCGCAGGAAAGGTCGGGTAAGTAAGATGATGGACCAGTGATAAGCGCTGATGATGTGACTAGCAGCCAGAGCCTTGGTCAACGACTCCAGATCGTCCTCACTCGAGTCGAGGCTTGCCAACTGTAATGAGTCTGGCAAATCGCTGGTCCAGTCTCTGTACTGGCTTGATATCGAGTCGGCAAGGCGTGTAGAAACTGCCTTCTTCATGTAGACATCAATGACGATACGCTCGAAGATGTTGCATAGAGCAAGCACCTTAGTTGAGAAGGGGTCTGTGGATGTCGCTTGTGCTACTTCCTCAGTAACATTCTTGTCTCTATCCATCGATAAATCGGATGTGGCTGGTGGTCTGCCAAGCGAGGCGCTGAGGAATACGTCCAGCACGCGAACACTCTTCCAGATTCGTCGTCTTGCACCTGCTTCTGTTTCATCGAAAAGCGTGTGGGTGCTACTCTTGTGCATGCCTAGAGCAAACGCGGCTCTGACAGCAATGCCAAATTGCATAAAAGCTGCATTCCTTCGACATGCGCCTAGCATGTACATTGTGATACAAAGATAAGCTTGTATGGTTAGGAGGCTTGGTGCGTCAGTGAGGGTCATGACAGCCATATACCGGCCACGATTGAAGTATTTCTCAGCAAGTGTTTGATCACCATCTGTCGACGACACTTGTGCACCGATGGCGAGTACCATATAGAAGATGGCAGACTTGAGATCATTATCACGAGCCTTGTCGACTACCCATTGATCCAGATAGCGAAAGTAGGTAGGTGCATCGAATATTTCAATGAGTCCGCTAGCTGCAAGAAGATAATGCCGAGATAATCGCTTGCAATCCTCAGGATCCAATTGCAAGGGCGACATCTCGGGCATTTGCATAGCGGTTTGTGGTGTTGGCTCGATGATCTGATGGCGTGAAGGGTCGTTCGTGAAGTCACACTCACCGATGGCAGACAGGACCATACGCCTGACGCTCTGTACGAAAGACAGACTAGCAGAGTCGCCGACGTACATGAATTTGCCATGCATGTCGCGCAGTAACCTCGCCGACCTAGGTACAGGTGCCACAGACTCGGGTCGAGAGTGAGGTTCTACATTGGCCCTCGCACCCCGCTCGTCGACACTGGCATTCAAGATACGATCGATAGCCATCTCGGCCTGACTTGTATCGCTCAGATTTGCAGACAAGGTGATACTGATTGGCGAAGGATCGGAAGGGGCACCCAGACTCGCGATAGCTGTCGGACCGCCATTGTTCGGCTGCTGGGGTAGCGGCCCGCCGCTCACAGCACGGTTCCTTGAGGCGTTGACCGAAGGAGAGGTCTGACTGACACTTGCAGGACTTGAGTTGTTATTGGCGATGTGATTCCGGGGGCCCCTCAGCAACCTGGCAGGGGTTTCGGAAAATTGGCATTCGGATTCCCTTCGTCGTCGGATGCAGATGCTGCACGGTCGGTTGCCATCGCATCTTTCCTTTCTGCGCTTGCAATTGTCGCAGGCTTGAGCGATGCGTCGTCTTTTGTCAGGCGCGACTATCGGTCGAGGCATTGTATCTTCTCTGCCTCCAAATTCAAGCACTCAAAGAGCTCTTTCTCCAAACAAAAAAGAGAAGGAAGTTAATGCAATGAGATGCTTCGGAAGGTGCAAACACAAAGTGCGTGTCTCACCCCCGCTTGTCGTTGACTCGAGTAAAGTGGAGGGCTTGAGCGTCATCAGCAAATCTTGACCGACATCCGGTTGCCAAGACATGCATACACCACGTCAACACCAGACGAACATCGATCTCATTCATGTGTTGGGCTATCTGCACATCTAGGTTGTTCATGTTAGAAGCGATTGGCATTTTCCTCACAGTAGTGTATGTCGATTGACAGACGTTAGTCAAGAATCAGCGGCAGCTTGGAAACATTTACTGATATCGATGTGTGTTTCGTTGACGTTTGGGAAACAGCCCGCTCAAAATCGATCAAAACTTGTATCTCGGTACCTGTTAATTGCATACACAGGAGATTCATACATGTGAGAGAATGTATTATATAAGTCCCTTTGTCAAGTCTGACCACTCCTGTTGCTCGTCGACTGCTCCGTATTTGATCGTTATTGAGCTTGTCAGAGGTATCACCCTGCTACGTAGGCCCTGCAGATTGAAGCTCCGCCAATCGCACAGGTGCAATTACTAATCAGCGTCACGATGCTCGTTCAGTACAACGAAATCATCCATCTCCATGAATCAATCGTGGCTGTTGCCTATATGACATGCCCTGCAAAGAGATGAGAACGATCCCCGGAAGTCACCCCACACAAGTCAGGTCTAATCGGATGTAGGTTGAACGATTCGTGCGGAAGGAAACGCTTCCGAGAGCCAAACCACACTATCCGATGCTAACAAGCTTGACGCATTGCCCCGCCAAAGAGGGCGGAAGTGGCCCTATATGGAGCCCAATATAAGAATCACGCGAGCCCCTCATATACGTTTGCAAACCTCAACACAACATCAGCGCACTCAGGACTGAAAGCCCGGCTTGGTAAGCATAACCCGCGACTGTCAGCACAAGCCCCGCACTTCGCCCAAACCATAGCAAGAACTTGCCCCTCCAATCATGTCGGCAACCACAAACACCAATAAACCACTGGAGCCAGAAGACACCCTCAATGGCGCCGGTCGATATGATCCAAACTTCACAAACCATGTCATTTCCTCCATCGGTCCCGGCACAGACCCCCGCCTCCGCAAAGTCATGACCTCTCTGATCAAACACGTCCACGACTTTGCCCGTGAAGTCGATCTCACAGTAGACGAATGGATGGCAGGCGTAGACATGATCAACCGCGCCGGTCAAATGTCCACCGACCGCCGCAACGAGGGCCAACTTCTCTGCGATGTCATTGGTCTTGAAAGTCTGGTCGACGAAATCACATTCAAGGCTGCTGCAGATGCCAAAGATGCAGTCACCCAAAGTGCAATTTTGGGTCCGTTCTTCCGCCATGATGCGCCGTTGCGAAAGATGGGTGATACTATCTCTTTCGATACGCCTAAGGATGCAGAGGTTGCGTATATGCATGGCGTGGTATACGATGCCGTGACCAAGAAACCTGTAGAAGGAGCGGAGATTGACATCTGGCAAGCTTCCACCAACGGACTATACGAGCAACAGGATCCTGCACAGCAAGAACACAACCTGCGTGGAAAGTTCAGGACCGGCAAGGATGGAAGTTATGGCTTTTATTGCATTCGACCTACTCCTTATCCAGTCCCTGATGACGGACCTGCAGGAGAGTTGTTGAAGAAGCTGGACAGACATCCCTTTAGACCTGCACACATCCATTTGATTGTAAGTGTTTGCCCTGTTTTTGTGTTAGATTTTTCTTGACGCTAATGTGGACGAATTGCAGGTCATCAGACAGGGTTATAAACCAATCACAACCCAAATCTTCGACGCAGAATCCAAGTACCTGGACAACGATTCAGTCTTCGCTGTCAAGGATTCTTTGGTCGTAAAGTTTGAGTCTCGACAAGGAGATGAGAAAGCAGGACTGGAATTGAAGTACGACATTTTGCTTGGACCTACTGAGTAGAAGCAATCTTTAGGAAAGCGAATTGAGTATTTCAAAGGTACCTCATGTAGAAATGTCACGTCGTAGCCGGTTTTTTGTTCTAAGTTTCTTTCCCATCATGACCATCATTAACCAACCACTGCATCTTCTAATAGAACCATCTGAACTCATCAGCAGCAGGTCCATCGCCCAATTTCTCGGTAGGCACATCAGCAGCCCTAAGATTAACACCTTGCGCTCTGTCACGACGACGGTTGTCGTAGATCATCCACGAACCAAGCAAAAGAGTCAACACGATACCAGTGCCACCAAACGCAGCAGTGGTGACAAGAGCAGTCATGTACTTTGGCGCTTGCTGTGGCAGGAAGATGTTTGACGCCAAAACACCCATGATGTTGGCCATTGGCACGGCAATCGAGGTCAATACGGCTCTCTTGTTTTCGTCTGCGATGTTGTTGCAGTACCACACGTCGAGAAGAACTGAAGGTGCTGATGTTCCCCAGGTCATCATGAAGGTAGCGAAGTAAGCCACATTCAATGAATGGTTGACGTCAATTGCTGAATAGATGATGAAACCACAGAAGGTGAAGAGGAATCCAAGAGCGATGAAGGGAAATCTCCAACGAGTCAGATCGGAAGAGAAGCCCAGAACGAGCAACATGACTGCGCCGGTGATGTTGGGAGCGACGGTGTATAGATTGGTCTTAACAGTGTCATATTTCTGTCGCACATGTCAGTACTGGCTACACGAACGCCAGAGATTATGTCGAACTTACCAATCGCGCCACAATTTGAGGGAGGAAGAGCTGGACACCCTGCAAAGGTACACCCAAGCAAATCTCAATAAGCAAGAACATCCAGGTGGTAGGATGCTTGAAGATGGTGAGAGCTCTGCCCAACTTGAACTCCTCGTTGACGACAGACGAACTATCAACCTGGATACGATGGATGGCAATCTCCTTCTCCTCAGGTGTCAAAAAGCGGGCGTCAGCAGCGGAGCGAGGCAGGAACCAGAAAGCGATGCAAGAAACAATCATGGTGGCGGATCCCTCGATGACAAACAGGTAGCGCCAATTTGCGAGAGCACCGCCGTGAATATGGAAGACACCAAAGGAGATAAGACCAGAGAAGGCGCCAGCGATTGACTGTGCGGCATAGAAAATGGCGAGTCTGCGGGCCAGTTCGCCTCTACGGTAGAACCTGTCATAATGTCAGCATCTTTGCTTGAACCCTTCAAAGGCTCGAAGTGACCTACATGGTTTGATAGTAGATGACGAGAGGGAAGAAAGCACTCTCGCACATGCCCAAGAACCAGCGAATGGCCATCAACCCGGCAAAGTTGTGCACGGCAACGATAAGAAGCGTGCAAGTGCCAAATCCAAACATCATGCACGGCAAGACTCTACTAGGGCCATACTTCTTTCCCAAAGCAGCGAGGAAGGGTGCAGTAAGCACGTAAGGCACGTAGAAGATTGACAAGATGAGGTTGTATTGGTGACCATGAAGTTTGAGATCCTTGGCGAGACCAGCGGTTTTGGCATTGCCCATGTTTGACTTGTCCAGAGAGTTGAACAGATACATGACGGCAAGAAGAGGCAGTAGATGCAAGTCTAGCTTCCAAACTACTGCTCTTTCCCTCTTGGCGTCGAGAGAGGTGATGAAGCCAGTCTGTGTAATGGAGACATTGTCCTTGGTGATGCTGTCTATCGACTTTCTCTCTTCCGGTTCGCCGTAGTGTCTGGACTCCATGACTGGCAAGATGTAATTATATCAAGATGAGATAGGATAGCATTGCTGTGAATGAGCAGCGTATGTTCCTTTTGAGCTCCATCCTTATGCGACGCTGTTATCTCACTTTCCAATTCGTTCCGAGATCTTGCACTTGTTGGCTGCAGAAAGAGTTCTCAACTGCAACATTGTGGTGATAAGAGAACAAAAGCAGCAAATGATGTGCATACGATAAGATCCGCTGCCGGCTTTTGACGGGTTCTGCTGGTAGGGCTGGATAGCGATACGGGGTAGACGACTGTCATAACCACACCTGATAGCGTCCTAGAGACTTCGCCGTTCGGTCTGTCAGCTTCGCATGCTCCTCACGATACAATGTTGATATCGCTGCGGAGGTGCTCAGGAAAAGGTTTCTTTGACAGTTATCATCGAGTAAAGTTTCTTTTGAGTTGGCCGTCGGGAAAGCTGATCCTTCTCTTGGCTGTCCTTTTTAGCCGACGAAGGAATCGACTTCGAAGCCCCCCACAACCCCATCTCCTTGATGCATCAAACTTTGTTCATTGCGGAGAAGCATGGAACGATAACATACATGTCGATATAAATTTTCGAAGCTCGATACAGCCCAACGACACCCCTGTCCGTGAGGCGGTATGCATTGCTCAAGATGGCAGTCAAGACTCCTTACCATTCTCTAGGTCACCATGGCGTCTCCATTTCCTCGTCACTTCATCCTTGCGATCGATCAAATTGTTCTTCATCTCCGTACTTTTGCGAGAGATCGTCGCAGTCTTGAACGCCATCCAGGCACCTACTATGGTCACGAAGGTCAAAGGAAGCGTGACTTGCAACCATCGCATCATGGCAAGATGCGAGTAGCTCGTCTCTGATCCGGAGCCACCCGAAGCCTGGTAATGGACGACATCTGTGCTGAAGAAAGTCTACATTTGTTCATCAGGCTTCGGCTTTGTTGTTTTTGGTACGGTGAACTTACCGAGACGAATGTTGCAGGTAGGTAGACAAGGGTGACAATCGTGATTATGCGCATCACAATTGCCTCCTTCTCCAGGTTGTGATTCAATTGTTCGGTCCTCTCTGCAACCTGATTTTGGAAGTGTTGGGCAACCTGAGATAGTTAGATATATGGACCTTAGTTATTTCGCGTATGGTTGGACGTACCAAATCTTTTCTACCATCAATGATCTCGGCGAGGAGGCTTAGTCGGGATGTTTGCATCTTCGTCCACAAAATGTTGCTTTCGATATCCGCGGCGAAGTTCTGGATGTTCTTCTGACATTCTGTCCTGAGAGGAAAGTCTTCGTTGTCCAAAAGCCTGACATAGTATGCTCGAAGAGCACCCATGACATCGGCGTTTGAATTCAAAAGCATTGCCGCCTGGCTTGTCCTTTCTTTCCATAATTGGATCTTCTGTAAATCACTAGGCACGTATGTTTCACGGGAATGCTTTGACTCTTGCGAACCGTAAAGAGCCAAGGAGGTCTGCCGGTGTTTCTGTCAGGTCTGGGCAATGATTCGATGTTTCGCTGTGCTTACCTTCGACTTGAGACCATCTTCCAGCCAATCTATATATTGTCGCCAATCATCTGCTGCCCAGTGACACAACATACGGTGTACTTCTAGGCTTGTCCCGAAGCAAGCTTGCGAAGTGTTGAAAGTTGGTCCTGCCAAACTTGTGGTGAACTGATCAAGCTTCTCAAGTAGATCCTGCCCACCCTTGGTAAGAACCCACACCGCGGTTCCGTAGACAACATCGAATTGATGATGGATTGCGGCTTGCCGGATAGACCACTCGATCGGCGTTCCCTCAGATCGCTTGATGCACGTTACTCCTCTGAGATTGTAACACAGTTGATACTGACGCCAACTGTGACCGATCATCCTTGGAATCTGCGCATTATTCTCAAGCAAGGTTTGTTGGTAGAAACCTGCAAAGAATTGTGCCCGAGGATTATCTTGAGCACCAAAAGCACCAAAAAAATCGGAGTATCCAGGCATTACTTGGTGGAACGTCAAGACACGGGTGAGCATGTCGTAAGTCAAGCGCAGTCGAGCGCGAGAGTGCGCGGCATGTAGATATCTGGAGACAGTTCATCAGGCTGCTGTTCAGATCGAGAGAGCATGAGCATACATGAAGCGGCATTTCGGATATCGGTCCGGCTGCCTCTCAGATGTAGAGCCTGGAGGGTCGACACTACCCTCTAAATGTTTCTGTAGCTCCAATGACGTCTTGATATCGCACACCAGTAGTTCTGACAACTGTGAGTCGGTCGTGTCAGGTTCATGGTATGGTTCCGAACTTACCATCGCCACGTTCCAGAGTGGAGTATATGTCTCGAATCGGCAGGTCAATCTTCTCTTCGCTTTCTAGACAAAGGCTAGGCCGCACACCCGCAAACTTGTGATCATAATGTTCAAGCTCCCAACGATAAGCTTTGGTCAATTCAGGGATCAGGTTGCGTGGATATCGTGTGTGGTCTCGGTATGATCGCATGATTGGATCCTGTGAAGGTTGCTGCATTATGTCGGAAATTGCGTGCTAGATTGTATGGAAACACTAGGGTCTGTTGATCAACGTATATATATCTGTGGATAGACATACAGGATAACATGAGGACTCAGTTGAGGCAATGAAGCCTGATCGGCCGTCGGGCTGTGTTGACATAATTTGGGGCTCTGCTATTGTAGATACATACAAGCCTATTGCTAAGCCTCGAGCTGCAAGTCCTTGGTTCGGCCGGGCACTGCCAAGATACATAATGAAGGATGCATGAAGGTGGCGCACCCGCCTGATCCTCCCAACAGGTGGGCCTCCTTTCGCATTCCTAACTCGGCTTCGCCCCTCATAGCGGGGCTTGTGACTTCTTTGGCGGCTATGAAGAGGCTGACTATCACTCTTGATTCCGACGGCGTATGAGCTCGCGCCTG